>Ga0134125_10003197_pt1 | contig 19059 bp, 20 predicted proteins | sample KB31751_FD_96464 | JGI IMG/M metagenome (GOLD analysis project Ga0134125, IMG submission 96464) | Terrestrial soil microbial communities with excess Nitrogen fertilizer from Kellogg Biological Station, Michigan, USA - KB3-175-1 | ecosystem: Environmental > Terrestrial > Soil > Unclassified ... | reverse complement strand
GCCGGCGTGCTGCAGACGGACAAGACGCTCTCCGATGCGGCGTCGAAGCGCCTCAAGGCGCAGTGGGAAGAATTCCAGGCCGGCGTGCAGAACACCGGCCGCACCGCGGTGCTCGAGGAAGGCTTGAAGTGGCAGGCGCTCCAGCTCACCGCGGTGGACCTGCAATTCATCAACCAGCAGCAGATGTCGGTGCAAGACATCGCGCGCTTCTTCGGCGTCCCGACGCGGAAGCTCATGCAGCCAGATACCTCGCGCGGCTCGACCATCATCCAGGAAGACCAGAGCTACGTGAACGAGACGGTGGCGCCCGACCTCGAGATGCTGGAGCAGAAGCTGGAGCAGACGTTTGGGCTCCGCGAGGAGGGCCTCGGTGTCGATCTCGACGAGAGCCCACTGCTCCGGGCCGATCCGCAGACCCGGTACAACATCGGCCGCATCGGCATCCTCTCTGGCATGATCTCTGCGAACGAATGGCGTCGCGGCGAGCGCCTGCCGCCGGTACCGGGTGGCGATGAGATCCGCGCGCCGGTGAACCTCGCGGCCCTCGGCAGCGATGCGACCGGAACCGCGCCGGACGGGGCAGGGCGGCCGCCGCAGGGTAAGGAGCCGGCGCCTGGCGTTCCCACCTCCGGCGCCGATGCGGCGGAAAACGACACCGCGTCCCTGGGCTAAAGGAGATCTGCCATGGCCAATCTGGTGCAACACGGCACGGCTGGCGGGACGGCGATCAATGTCGACATGTCCCGCATCGAGCACGGCGCGCCGGTCAAGGTGCGCCTCAGCGCGAGCTATGCGATGATCGATGCGCCGGGCCTGCCGTCGCGTCCCGGCTTAACGGGCGCTTCGGGCTCCAATCTCGACTATCCACGCACCATTGCCAATGGCACGACGCTGACGCTCCTCAAGGGCGAGGCTGACGCATTGGTGACCGCCGGAAAGGCGAGCTACGTCTGATGACCATCATCCGTAAGCTCATGCCGGCGCAGGTCAGTGCGCTCGGCGACGACGAGGTCGAGGTCATCATCTCGACCGGTCAGCGCGCGCGCGACGGGCACATCTTCGAGCCGCAGGGTTGCGATCTCGCGAACTATCTGCGCAACCCGATCGTGCTCTGGCAGCACGATCCCGAGCAGCCGGTCGGCAATGCCGCCGAGATCGCCGTTGACGGCGACAAGATCCGCGCGCGCGTCAAGTTTGCGCCCGTCGGCATTTCGCCCAGGGCCGACGAGATCCGCGGCCTCGTCAAGGCTGGGGTCGTGCGCGGCGTCTCCGTCGGCATGGAGCCGATCGACGCCGAGCCGATCGACGCTGCGAAGCCGCGCGGCGGCCTGCGCGTCAGCGCGTGGGAGCTGCTTGAATTTTCCTTCTGCTCTGTCCCCGTGGACACGGAGGCTCTGGTGACCGCACGATCCGAGAAGAAACCGGAATGGAAGGTCGGCGCCTCGCGCGACCTGGCGATCGACGACAGCGACGCGTGGGACGGTCCGGCCGCTGCCAAGTCGATCTTTGAGCACGCTGGCGGCGACGAGTTCGATCCCGCGAAGGCGCGCCAGGGCTTCCTGGTCTACAATGCTGCCGAGCCCAAGCTCCGCGGCTCGTACAAGCTGCCGATCGCGCATGTCGTCGACGGCGAGCTCAAGGTGCCGAAAGGCGCGATCCGCGCGGCCGCATCGCGGCTGCCACAGGCCGATATTCCTGACGACGTCAAAAAGCGCGCCCAGTCGGTGCTCGACCACTACAAGGAAAAGGCCGGCATCGGCGAGGAGGACGAGAAGGACAGCGAGCGCGCCCTCAAGGCGAAGCTCACGCGGGCGCTGGCGCTCGCGCCGCGGATCCCGGTCCTGCGCAGGGGGCTGTACGAGGTCGCAGGCCTCGCGCACCTGCTGCAGCACATGGGCTACTGCCACGACGCCTCCGAATTCGAGGCGGCGATCGAGGGTGACAACAGCCCGGTGCCCGGCATGATCGGCGAAGCGCTGGTCGCCGTCGGCAAGGCGCTTGTCGCCATGACCCAGGAAGAGGTCAGCGAGCTGCTCGAGGGCAAGGATCTCGAGATCGAGGAAGAGGACGACATCGAGCTCGTCGAGGTGACGGTCGAGGAGCGGGCCTTCATTGCTGCGGCCAAGACGCCGCGCGTGCGCGCCTGGCGGCGTGGCATCGCGCTCGCACGCGCGGGCCGGACGCTCTCGGCTGCGAACGAGAAGCGCCTCGAGCAAGCGGCCGACCATCACGAGCGTGCGATGAAGCACCACGGTGCCATCGGCGAGCAGCACCAGGCGCTGAAGCGCAACATGGATGCCATCACCGCGGCGCAGGAGAAGGTGCGCAGCGCACATGAGAAGCTCGGCGACGCGCTCGAAGCCGCGCAGAAGAATCCGGCCGAGGCGCAGGACCACGTCGAGCGTGCGCTACGCCATCACAAAGCGATGGCGCCGCAGCTCGATGCCGGCGATGAGGCGCAGGGCGACATGGCGGATCACCATGCCGACCTCGGCGATGCGCACGCCGCGATGGGCCGCGCCATGAAGCGCGCCGCGCGCTGCATGCGGGCTGTGCTCGACGGCTCGAGCACGGCCGCCTCCGGCGAGGACGGCGATAGCCGAGAAATCCAGAAATCCGGCGGCGATGCGGAGGACGGGGGCTCGCGCAGCCTGCGCTCGGCCCTGCGTTGCCGAGTTGCGGCGCTCGCTCTGAACTAAAACTCGGAAACTCCGAGCTGCCCTCATTGAGCCGCCTGGGCACCGGCATCCGCAGCGCCGATAGAGCGCCGCATCTCAGAAAGGACTGACGATGGAAAAACGAGCGACGCTGCTCGCGAAGCGCGCGGCATTGCACGACAAGATGAAGGCCATCAGCGAGAGCGACGGCCCCATCACGGACGACCAGCAGAAGGAATTCAACGGCTACGAGGCCGAGGTTAAGGCGATCGATGCAAGCATCGCTCTGATCGATCGCGCTCGTGCCGTCGTCGAAAAGGCGCCGGTTGCCGATCAGGACGCCCCCCGTGCTGTTGTCGCCGATGACGACCCCTATACGAACGAGGATGCCGCGAAGCGCCGGGGGCTGAAGACCCACAGGGGACTGCGTGCAGTCGCCTGCGCGAAGATGTTCGACGCGGCTGGCCGCAGCTTGCAGGGCGCGCGCGAGCTGGCGCAGGCGAGCTTCGGCGAACGCCACCCGATCGTGCGCGCGTTCGAGCCTCGCCGTGATCCCTCCACGCGCGCCTTGGTCGTTTCGGTCGGCGCCTCGGGCGGTTTCATCGTGCCGCCCGACTACATGAACGAGATCATCGAGCTGCTGCGCCCGCAGGCGGTCGTCCGCGGCGCCGGGCCCCGCGTCATCCCGATGCCGCGCGGCACCATGACCCTGCCGGGCCAGTCGGCTGCGGCGACGGCCTCCTACGGCACCGAGGTGGCGCCGATAGCGTCCTCCCAGCAGACGCTCGATTCCATCATCGCGAGCTTCAAGAAGCTCACGGCGCTCGTGCCCGTCACGAACGACATGATGCGGTACGCCGATCCCGCAGCCGACGCCTTCGTGCGCGACGACCTGGTGAAGGTGATCGCGCTGCGCGAGGATTTGGCCTTCCTCACCGGCGACGGCACCGCCGCGGGCCCGATGGGCTTCACTGCCTTCGCCAACCGCTTCGCCGTGAGCGGCGGCGGCACGGCCGGCGTCTGGAGCGCGAGCGGTAACTCGACCGCGGCCGTGGGCGGCAACTTCATCACCTCGAACGAGACCTACAATCTCGCGACGGTGGCGTCGGAGCTGGGCGGTCTCGTCAACAAGCTCGACACCGCGAACGTGCCCGACACGAAGCGCGTGTGGTTCATGCACCCGCGGAGCTTCAATTACCTCTTCAACGTCCAGAACTCGCTCGGCGTCTATGTCTACCGGGACGAGCTCACCCGCGGGACGCTGCTGGGCTATCCCTTCAAGAAGACCACGCAGCTGCCGATCAATATCCACGACACGTCGAGCACCAACACCGACTGCTCCTTCGTGATCCTCGCCGAGATGGATGAGGCGATGATCCTCGACAGCATGTCGCTGGAGCTCGCGGTGTCGCGCGAGGGCACCTATGTCGACGCCAACAGCGTCACCTGGTCGGCCTTCCAGTCGGATCAGACGTTGATCCGCGCGATCGCCGAGCACGACTTCCAGATCCGCCACGACGCCGCCGTCGCGGTGGCGCAGTTCGTGCGCTGGGCGCCCGCGATCTCGTAATCGCTGCTGCATTGGCTGCCTGAGAGCGGAGCGGGCCTTGGGCCCGCTCCGCCTCGGTTCCCTTCGACCTTTCTCTCCTCGAGGAGATGCTTTCCATGGTTTCCATCGTCACGCAGCGCAACATCGGCGCGCTGCTCGCCATCGTCACCAGCGTCGAGCCGCAGAGCGCCTCGGCTGGCACCATCAACGGCGGCTCGATCGACCGCCAGCTGCACAGCATGGCGGGGTCCTGCGTGCTGCATCAGGCGGCGGGCGCCGTCAGCGGTGCGCCGTCGACCACGAGCGTGGTCACCAAGCTGCAGCATTCGCCCGACAACTCGACCTGGGCCGACTACAAGCCGGACGGCGTCAATACGGCCCAGACCGCGGCGCTGACCGCCCAGAACACGGAGGACAGCCTCGCCGTCGATCTGACGGCGGCGAACCGCTATCTCCGCGCGGTGACGACTGTCACCTTCACCGGTGGCGCTTCGCCGGCCGCGCTCGTCGCCTCCGACGTCGTGCTCGGCGGCGAGAACACGATCGCTGCCGTCTGACGGCTGCTCCTGCGACGCCGGAAGCTCCGGCTCCGGCGTCGCCTTCTTCTTCTGAGGGCCGCATGAAAATCGTCACCTTCACGCGCGACATGCGCCCCTGGCAGAAGGGCCAGGACGCCGTGCTTCCCGACGACATCGCGCGCAAGGTGCTGGCGAGCGGCGAGGCGGAGAATCCGCGGCCTTTCCCGCCGCAGGACGTCGCGCCGGCCGGCGCGGTGCCGCCGACGCGCGGCCGCGGCTATTCGACCCGCAAGCGAGGCTGACACATGCCGGACCGTTACGCAGGCACGGGCGACGATCTTCTGGCGCCGGCGCAGCACGCCGTCGCCGTCACGCCGAGCGACAGCCAGGCGCTCGCCAACGCGTCGAAGCGGCTCTGGATCGGCGGCGCGGGCAACGTGACCTTGATCACGGTCGGCGGCGAGACCGTGACCTACAACTCGGTTCCCGCCGGGACCTATCTCAAGGTGCGCGCCAATCAGGTCAAGGCGACGGGAACGACCGCGACGAACATCGTCGCCGAATTCTGATCGCGCACCATGGCGGTCGAGGTCATCAACACCGTGCTTATCGCGGCGTCTGCGACGGCGCCGGCGGGAGCCTATGATCTGACGGACCTCAAGACGGTCTATGACGAGCTGAACCTGCCGGCGAGCAACACCGCGGACGCCGCATTTCTGCAGCGCGCGATCAGCCAGGCCTCCAGGACGATTGCGAGCTACTGCAATCGCGTCTTCCCCGTCGAAGCAGTGCAGGACGAGATCTTCATCCAGCAGGATCCCTATCCCTGGCAGGTGCCGGGCGGGGTCTATGCGCTGCAGCTCTCGCGCTGGCCGCTGGTGGGCACGCCGCCGGTGATCTTCACCGGCAACACGCATGGCACCACGCTGGTCGACGGCATCGCATCGACGGCCGGACTTTCCGCCGGCATGCTGGCGTTCGCGGCCGATGGCAGCCTGCCCTCGACGGCAGCGATCGAGACGGTCAGCGCGAACTCGGTCACGCTCACCGAGAGTGCCACCTCGAGCGAGACCGGTCTCTCGCTGACAGCTGGGATGCAGGTGGTGCAGACGCTCTCGGCGACCGAGGCGCAGACCCTGGTCTATGGCACCGATTTCACCATCGATGCGGCAAAGGGCTGGCTGATCCGGCTCAACAATTTCAATGGCGCCTCGGAGCGCTGGGAATCCGAGCCGGTCACCGTGCGGTATCAGGCTGGCTACGCGTCGATCCCGGACGACCTCGTCGATGCGTGTCTGCGGCTCGTGACCATGCGCTACAAGCTGCGCGGCCGCGATCCGACGCTCCGTTCGCGCGGCGAGCCGGGACTGGGGCAGGAGCAGTACTGGATCGGCACGCTTCCTGGGCAGCGCGGCTCGCTGCCGCCCGAGATCCAGGCGCTCGTCGACCCCTACCGCGTGCCGGTGACCGCCTGATGCCCGAGATCCAGTACCTCGTCACCGGCGACCGCCAGGTCGCGCTCAAGTTCGACCGCTTCCCGCAGCAGGCGCATGACCGGCTGCTGGCGCGCATCCAGGCGCTCACCGCCGAGCTCGAGGCGCGAGTGCTGGCGGCCGAGCCGCGGCGCACCGGGCGTCTGCACAGCGCGACGATCAGCAAGGTCTACGACGATCAGGAGAAGATCGGCGGTCGGGTCACGGTGCGGGCGGATTTCGCGAAGGCGGCGGCACTCGAATATGGCGCGCATCGGCCGACGAAGGTTGCGGCGCACGAGATGCGACTCGATCACGTCTTCGCCGAGCGGCTGACGGCACCGATGACGGTGATGGTGATGCTGCACCGGCGCATGCCCAACATCGCCGCCTATCGCTTTCTGCGCGGGCCCTTGGCGCAGATGGCGCCGGAGATCCAGGCCGAGCTTCAGGCGGCGGTGGCGGAAGCGGCCGCTGAGAGCCCGTGAACGTTTCCCGCGACACGATCACCGACGCGCTCCAGAAGCTGGTCTTCGCGGTCGCCGACTTCAAGACCACCGGCGAACGCGTCAGCCATTGGGATCAGGTGGCGAACCAGCCCGCCGCCTTCGTGCGCTGGCTCGGCGACGCTTATGGCGGCGCGGACCTCATCATGGTCCCGGTGACCCTGCACTTCGAGATCTGGTTCTACGTGAAGGCGCCGAGCCCGACGTCATCTGCGGCTGAGCCGCTGCGCGAGCTCGTCGACGATCTCGAGGCGGCGATGGCGCCGGACGATCCGCGCACGAACCGTCTCACCTTGGGCGGCCTGGTGCAGGACTGTCGCCTCGAAGGCGAGAGCCTCATCGACCAGGGCGATGTCGGCGGCCAGGGCAAAGCCGTGATCCCGGTGCGCATCGACGTGCCTTGGGTCCGGATGTGGTCGCCCTCGGCCTGATCCTCTCGGACCGCGCTCTCAGCTACCGGCAGGCCTGCGCGGTGCAGGCATCAAACCCCCGTGACCGTTTGACCCAGGAGCCTCTGCGATGAGCACCAATTCGGTTCCCCAGGCCGTCTTCGGCCCGGGCTCGCTCTACATCACCCGCACCGATGTCGCCAACGCGACGCCGGTCAATATCGGCTACTGCCAGGAGTTCTCGTATGACGAGGCCGGCGAGCTGAAGGAGCTCTACGGGCAGAACCAGTACGCCCTGATGGCCGCGCGCGGCACCGTGAAGGCGACCGGCAAGGTGAAGCAGGCGACCGTTTCCGGCATCGCGCTCAACGCGGCGATGTGGGGGCTTGGCTTCACCGCGGGGCAGCTCGCGCTGACGAGCACGGCCTCGACCGCCATTCCGGCGACGCCCTATCAGATCACGCCGACCGTGCCCAACACCGGCACCTACGACACCGATCTCGGCGTCATCTACGGCTCCGGCCCCAATGTCGGCCAGCCGCTCACCAAGGTGGCGAGCTCGCCCGCGCAGGGCCAGTACAGCGAGGCGGCCGGCGTCTACACCTTCGCCGCGGCCGACACCGGCACCAGCGTCGTCATCACCTTCGCCTACACCTACACTGGCTCGGGTCAGAAGCTCACGGTGACGAACCCGTTGATCGGCACGAACCCGACCTTTCAGCTCGACTATGCGTCGACGCTCTACGGCGCTAGCTACTACGTGCGCTTCTTCAACTGCATCGCGACGAAGCTCACCCGGGCGCACAAGCTCACCGATTTCATGATGCCCGAGATCGACTTCTCCTTCTTCGCCAATGCGGCGGGCCAGGTCTACGAGCAGAGCTTCGCGGCCGCCGCCTAGGCGAACGCCGTTCGCTTCTCCGGCCCGGCAGCCGGAGCCCCGACCGCCCCCAAGGCGGTCATCGCGCGATGGACGGGCGGCGTCTGCCGGCGTCGCCCGTCACCCCTTCCGGCAGAGGACCATGGGAAAACCCATCACCATCACGCTGGGCGGCCAGCCGTACACGATCCAGCCGCTCACCGTCGGCCAGCTCGAGGACATCACCGTCGCGATCCTGGCCCCCGACACCGACGACACCCAGAAGAACGCTCGCCTCGGCTTCGAGCGGATGATCGAGGCGCTCGCCGCGGCGCTGAAGGAAGACCACCCGTCCGTCACGGTCGAGGCGATCCGCAAGATGCGCATCACCCGGCATGAGCTCATGACCGCGCATGCGCAGGTGCTGGAGCATTCGGAGATCGCCTCGGTGCCGATCCCGCTTGAGGAGATCCAGGCGGCGCTCGCCAAGGATGGCGTGGCGGACGCCAAGGCCCCGGTCACGCGCGAGCGTCTCCTTCTCGCCTACCATTCAGCGCTGGCGCGGCGGAGCGCACCCCCGCTGGGGGAAGGCGAAGCGGGAGCGGCATCGACTGGCCCTGGCTCATCGGTCGCCTGAGCACGGGGCTCAAGAAGCTCCCGTCGGAAATCCGACGAATGCCGTTCCCGGACGCGGCGCGTCAGCTGCGCTATTGGGAGAGCTTCCCGCCTGAACACGAGATCCTCGCCATGCTGGCAAAATGCTTCACCAGCTGGGAGCCCAAACCCTGGAATGACGACCGGCCGGATGCCGAGCGTCTGCAAGCCGAGGGTGTCATGGGGCCGGCGGAGTTCGCCGAGCACTTTAAGCGCACCGGTGGCAGGGTCGACGGCGTGGGTCCGGCCCGCTGATCAGCGTCGCGCGGCGGCGGCCCACGCGTCGACGCGCTCGAGGAGCCCCTTGGCTTCCGCCGGCGTGAAGCCGTCGCGATAGCTCGAGCCGTCGGGCGCCGTCACCTTGTAGAACCAGATATGCGCGGCTGGGTCCGGCTCGCCGTACTCGCCGGCGAGCCGCCGCAAGATCGTCTCGGGCACAGTGAAGCGGACGATCTCCATGTAGCGGCAGGTGCTGCCCTCGGAGAGAATCGAGCTTTCGCCGACGTGGCAGTCCTCGACCTGGCGGTTCAGTGCGACCGCCGGCACGACGGCAGGGCCGCTGGGAGTCGCGTAGTTCGCCTGATCGAAAAAGCGCCAGTTGTCGCTGACATAGCGCAGGACCTGAATCACGGCGTAGGTCCGCTCGCCGGTTTTCCGGTCGATCGAGTCGGCGAGATATTCGTCGTTCCAGATGATGCCGAGCAGCCCCTTGCGCTCCTGGAAGCCCGGCGCGGTGTCGATCACGATCGCCGGATCGAGCGGATCGGCATGCACGGCGGCGGTGTCGCGGAAATGTGCGTCCGTGAGCGACAGGAGGGTATTGCCCTGCTGCTGCTCCATCGGCGCGCAGCCGGTGACGAGCGCGACGATACCGAGGGCCGGAATCAAGGTTCTGAGCATGGCGGCCTCCTTGAGAGGACGCCTAGACGCTACGGCAGGTTGGGCGCCCGCGCAACCGTGGATGGTATATGTCAACGATTGCCGTCGATATCCGCGCGAACGTCACCGACCTCCAGACCAAGATGGCGCTGGCGCGGTCGGAGATGCGCGCCTTCAATTCCGACACCAAGTCGCTGGCCGATCAGGTGCGGGTCGCGGGCGATGCGGAAAAGGCCGCGTTGCTGCCGCAGCTCGAGGCGAGCGTCGCCGGTGCCGGCCGGGCGCAGATGGCCTTCAGCGGCCTCAGAGGCGAGCTCAACGCGCTCGTTGGCGGCGGTGGTGGCCATGCTTCAATAAGCCGTCTCACGCTGGACGTGCGCGAACTGTTTGATGAGTTTGCATCCGGTCGCACTCGGCAGATGACCGGTACCATGGCTCGGCTACTGCAGCAGGGTCTTGGTCTAGGCCCCGCCATGCTGGCCGGCGCCGCAGGCGTGGCAGCTCTGGCGGGCGGCTTTGCCTATCTGGTTTATCGCGCCGTAGCAGCCGGAAACGCTCTCGACCACATCTCCGCCTCGGCAAAGTTCGCGGGCAATATGTCGCTCACCCGCGATCAGATACAGGGGCTCATCGACGACGTCTCGCGCTTCGGCGATGTCTCGGGTTCGGACGCCCGTAAGATCGTGAGCGCCTTCGCCGGCATGAAGGACGAGACAACGCCGCTCCTACAGGCCCTCAGCGCCGAGATCGGCGATTACATGCAGGTGACCGGCAAGGATGCCGAAAAGGCAGCCGAGACGCTGAGCAGGGCATTCTCAGATCCGCTTGCTGAAGGCCGAAAATTCCTTGAGACGATCCCAAAGGTCACGCAGGCTCAGCTCGATAATTTTGATGCAGCGAAACGTAGCGGCGATGCGAATGGTGCCGCCGCGATCATGGTCGCCGCGCTGGATAGTGCGTTGCAGCGCGCCCGCGCAACGATTGACCAGCACAATCGCTCGGTGACATCAAGCATCTCCACGTGGTTGGGCTATGGCGCCGCATTGGTTGGCGGGCAGGGCGCGGAACAGGTCGAGACCAACATCATTGAAGACCAGAACAGGGCCCGCGCTGACCAAGTGAAGCTGCTGCGGCAGGCAACGGCGGAATTAAAGGCGACGCCGCCAACACCCCAGCAGACGCTACAACTTGGACTCGGTGACGCCGAAAAGCTGGATGCGACCGGCACCCGGGTGCGGGAGTTGAACGCCCAGGTCAAGGAGATGACCGCGGCACTCGCACAGGCCAAGACCGAAGGGAACCAGCTCAACATTGACAGGCTCAATGCCGGGATCGCATCAGCCAATCGCGAGATGCAGCAGCTCACCTCGGGCGGCGATCACCTGGCGCGCTTCCGGGAATCGCTTTCGGAGATGCAGGCCTCCTGGGACGGCACGCACACGGCGATGCTGCAGCGCTCGGTGCAGATGTGGCAGCAGGAGCTCACGGCGGCGAACCTCTCAGCCAAGGATCGGCTCGAGGTCGAGAAGAATTATGCCGAGGCGAGGACGGCGCTCGCCCGCGCGCAGCAGCAGGAGCAGGACCAGATCCGCCGCTCGGACGTCGAGGCGGACGTCGAGATCAGGCGCACCCAGATCGAGGCGGAAAAGAGCGCCCTCGACCAGGAGCTCCAGGCGCATAAGATCACTTCCGCGCAGAAGCTCGACGACCTGAAGCGGCTCACCCAGCAGGAATACCAGCTCGATCTCGACGCGCTCCAGCAGCAGCTCGCGGTGCTGCGCCAGCAGCCGGTCGAATACGAGCGCGTCTACAACCAGATCCGCATGCTGAAGGCGAAGGAGGTCGCCGATCTCGCGGCGCTCGACCGCCAGGCGCAGCTCGACGCCCAGAAAGAGGCGAAGGCGGAATCGCAGATCCACAAGGATATGGCGCGCGAGATCATGTCCAGCGAGGACACGCTGGTGCACGGCATCTTCTCGGGGCGGCAGAACCTGACGCAGTCGCTGGAATCGATGGCCTCGCAGCTGATCCAGCGCGAGATCGCCAACGACCTCAAATACCTCACGATGAAGCTGCTCTTCGGCCGCGAGGAAGAAGCAGCGGAGCGCTCCTCGGCGACGGGCGGCATGCTGGTCCACCTCTTCACCGAGAGCCAGAAGACGGCCGCGACCGCGGCGGGGGTGGCCGCGCGCACCGCGACGGTCACCGCCGGCGCCGCGGCGCAGGGGGCCGCCGAAGCGAGCGCCGGCAGCAAGTCGATCATGGGCCACGCGGCCTCGGCCGCCGCCGCCGTCTATGACGACGTGTCGCAGATCCCCTATATCGGCTGGATCCTGGCGCCGCCGGCCGCCGCGGTGGCGTTCGCGGCGGTGGCAGCCTTCAGTGGCCTCATTCCGAGCTTCGATGTCGGCAGCTCCTATATCGGCACGACCGGCCTCGCCATGGTGCACCAGGGCGAAGCGATCATGCCGGCGGCGTCGCTGCAGCCCTGGCAGGAAGGGGCAGGCGGCGCGGGCAGCGTCTTCAACTTCACCATCCAGGCGCTCGACACGCAGACCGGGGTGCAGTTCCTCAAGAACAACGCCGGCGCCATCGCGTCGCTGATGGCGAACCAGATGCGCAACGCCAACAAAACGCTGCAGCCCGGGCGCTAGGATGTCGAGCCAGGTTCTCCCGACCCTCGCCGGTCTCGGCTGGAGCGTGAAGCGCACGCCGATCTGGATGACACGCAAACAGGAATCGATCTCTGGCAAGCGCACCTTCAGCGCCGATTGGTCCTATCCGCGCTGGCGCTGGGAGATCACCTACAATGTCCTGCGCCAGGCCGGCACCGGCCAGCAGGTGACGAGCTTCCAGGGCTCGACCTACAGCGAATTCGCCTCGCTCGCCGGCTTCTTCAATGCGCGCCAAGGCGCCTTCGACAGCTTCCTCTATACCGATCCCGACGACAACACGGTGACCGGGCAGGGGATCGGCACCGGCGACGGCTCGACCACAGCCTTCCAGCTCGTGCGCGCCTTCGGCGGCTTCGTCGAGCCGATCCTCGCGCCGAACGCGGTGAGCGCCGTCTACCTCGCGGGCGCCGCGATCCCGGCGGCCGGCATCAACGCCCCAAGCGCTCCGTCGCTCTCGCAGGTCTCGGGCGGCTCGATCGGCGCGCGGACGAATTACGTCAAGACCACCTATGTCAGCAATTCCGGCGAGACCGCAGTCTCGAGCGAAAGCAGCCTCGCGATCTCGGCAAACGAGTTGCTGAAGGTCGCCTCGCCCTCGGCCCAGACCGGCGCCATCGGCTGGAACGCGTATGTAGGAGCAACGAGCGGCAGCGAGACCAAGCAGAACGCGACGCCGATCGCCATCGGCACCGCCTGGACCGAGCCTACCTCGGGCCTCATCTCCGGCTCGGCGATGCCCGCGGGCAACACCACGGGATGGTCGGTCTCGGCCTGGGGGGCATCGTCGCCCGGCGTCGTCACCTTCCAGGGCGCGCCGGCGGCGGCGATCGCGATCACGGCGGATTTCACCTACTATTTTCCGGTCAGCTTCGCCGACGATTCGCTCGATTTCGAGAAGTTCATGGCCGCGCTCTACGACGCCAAAAAGGTCGTCTTCGAGTCGATCAAGTGACGCTCTGGACCTTTCTCTTCCCCGATGGCCGCTATCAGAGCGCGCGTGTCGCGGCGCCGGATAAAGGCGCCGCGACGGTGCTGCTCGGTTCGGAGATCGATCTGCCGGACGCGGTCATCGTCCAATGGGGCGGCGAGCTCGGCGACGTGGCGCCGGCGGTCCTCGAAACCGTCGAGCGCGCGGCGCCATGAAGCCCACCAGCCCCGAGCTGCGCGCGCTCCTGGCTACGCGGCAGTTCTTCGTCGCCGACCTCTACACTTTCGCTCTCGTCGGCGGCGGCGTGCTGCGCTATTGCGGCGGCGACAAGGACCTCACGGCGAACGGCTTCTCCTATCCGGCCGGCGGCCAGACCGGGCCCTATTTCGACCGCAAGGACAACAAGGCGAAGTTCCATCAGAAGGTCGGCGTCGAGGTCGACACGCTCACCTTCGACGTGCTGCCGGGCTCGGCCACGGTGCTGGGCGAGCCTTTCCTCCAGGCGGTCTATGACGGGCTCTTCGACGGCGCCGAGGTGACGATCGAGCGCGCCTACATGCCGACCTATGGCGACACGCGGCGCGGCCTTTTGCGCATGTTCGTGGGGCGCGTGGCCGAGGTCGATTATGGCCGCTCGCTCGCCACCTTCACGGTCAACAGCCATCTCGAGCTGCTCAACCTCAACCTGCCGCGCAATCTCTATCAGACGAACTGCGTCAACAATCTCGGCGACGCGGCCTGCGGCGTGAACCTCAGCTCCTATGTGACGTCGCCGGCGGCGCGTTCCGGCTGCACGCAGTCGGTGCTGATCTTCACGGGCGCCATCGATCCGAGCCTGGGGGGCGCCTTCAACGCCGGCAAATGCGTCGGCGTCACCGGCGCCAATGCCGGCCTCGCGAGGACCGTGCAATATACGGGCACCGCCTACACGCCTGGCGACACGATCCAGCTGCTGACGCCCTTCCCGACGGCGCCTGCGGCCGGCGACAGCTTCCAGGTCTTCTACGGATGCGACAAGACGCTCGGCCAGAATGGCTGCCCAAAATTCAACAACACGCCGCGCTTCAAGGGCTTCCCCTTCGTGCCGGTTCCGGTGACGGCGGCCTGATGAGCGCGGCGGAGGCAAAAGAGCGCGAAGCGGTCGTTGCCGAAGCGGAGAGCTGGATCGGCACCCCCTTCCATGACGGCGCACGCGTCAAAGGGGGCGGCGTCGATTGCGCGCAGCTCCTGGTGGGCGTCTTCTCGGCGCCCGGCGTGGCGCTCATCCCGGCGCTCGACGTGCCGCCCTATCGCCCGGACTGGCACTTGCACCAGACCGATGAGCGCTATCTGCGGCAGATCCTGGCGCATGCGCGCGAGGTGCCGGCGCCGACCGGTCCGGGCGACGTCGCGCTCTGGCGCTTCGGCCGGTGCTTCTCGCACGGCGCTATCGTCGCCGGCTGGCCGCGCATCATCCATGCCGTGCGGCCGCGCTGCGTCATGGCCGGCGACACGGAGCGCGACCTCTGGCTGGTGCGGCTCTGGGAAGATCGATCGCGCCGTCACGAGAAGCGGCCGGTGCGCTTCTTCAGCTATTGGCGGTGAGCCTTGTCGCATCTCATCGGCGGCTCCTCGCAGGCCTCGCAGGCGACGCAGGTCTCCGGCCTCCAGATCCAGAGCTCCGTCCTCGGGAAGGTCATCCCGATCGGCTATGGCACCGCGATGCTTGCGCCGAACCTCATCTGGTACGGCGACTTCGAGCAGACCGGCGGCGGCTCCGGCAAAGCCGGCGGCAAGGGCGGCGGCGGCGGCAAGTCGGGCGGCAGCTCTGCGGCAAAGTATGCCGCCTCGGTCGTTCTGGCGCTCGGCGAGGGCCCGAGCTCGCCGGGCGGCACCGGCATCATCTGGGCCGACAAGACGACCGGCACGGCGGGAAGTTTCGGCTTCAGCGTCTTCGGGGGCGCCTACAGCCAGGCGCCCTGGAGCTATCTCACCGCCAACCACCCCGGCGAGGATCTCGGCTATAGCGGGATCATCTACCTGGCCGGCGCTGCCATCGATCTCGGCAATAGCGGGCAGCTGAAGAATTACAATGTCGAGGTCTACTGGCCGCTGCGCGGCACGGCGCCGAACGGCATCGACGCCGACCCCTCGCAAGTGGTCGTCGATCTGCTGACCAACGGGTTCTACGGGGCGGGCTTCCCGAGCTCGCGCGTGGGCCAGCTCACCAACAACTCCGAAGCGCACACGATACCGTCGTCGCCGCCCTATCAGATCACGGTCGCGAATGCCGCCGGGTTCAACCAGAACCTCGATGTCGTCGACGGGTCCGGCAACATCTTCACCTGCGTCGCTTCCAGCCCGGCCGCGCTCCAATACACCTTCACCAACGGCGGCCTCTATACCTTCAACGCCGCCGATGCCGGCAAGTCGATCACCATCAACTATGCCTCGCTCGGCGCGCTCTCGACCTACCAGGCCTATTGCCTGGCCTCCGGGCTCTGGATCTCGCCGGTCTATACCGAGGCCGCTCAAGCGTCCTCGATGCTCGACGACATCACGACCTACACGAATTCGGAATGGGTCTGGTCGTCGGGCGTGCTTAGCATCGTGCCGCGCGGCGCCACCTCGCTGTCGGGCAACGGCTACACCTACACGGCGCCCTCTTCGGTGCTGTTCACGCTGACCGATGATGATTTCCTGCCGAATGTGAACGCGACCGGCGGCTCCTCGGCGATGAACCAGGACCCGATCCTCGGCACCCGCAAGCGGCCCGCCGATCGCATCAATGATATTCGCATCGAAGCGCTGGACCGGAACAATCAATACAGCCCCGCGCCGATCGAGATCTACGATCAGGCGGCGATCGACACTTACGGCCGGCGCGCCGACAATTCGCGCACGGCGCATCTCTTCTGCGATCTCAATGCGGCGAGCGTCTCGGCCTCGCTGCTGCTGCAGCGGCAGGCGATCCAGAACGTGCAGCAGATCACCCTCGACGAGCGCTACGCGATGCTCGATCCGATGGACTTGCTCGATCTGGTCGACGCGAAGATGTTCCCGAACAAGACCGGGAACATGGTCACCGCGCGGGTGACGGAGATCACCGAGAACGACGACGGCACGCTGTCGATCGCGCTCGAGGAATACCCGGTGGGGCTCGGCGGCCTGCCCGCCTTCACCCTCGCCAGCGGCACGGGCTACGCCGCCGATTACAGCGAGGCGCCGGGGAACGCGAACCCGCCGGCGATCTTCGAGCCGACGGCCGAGCTCACCGACACCTTGGGCGGCGGCTCGCAAATCTGGATCGGTCTTTCGGGGGGCGCAACCTGGGGCGGGACCCAGGTCTGGATGTCGACCGACGGCGAGAGCTATGCCGAAGCGTCCGGTGGCGAGGTCGTCGGGCAGACGCGCATGGGCGTTCTCACGGCGGCGCTCCCGGCGGTCTCGGCGTCCTCGCTCGGGCCCACCATCGACAGCGCCAACACGCTCGCCGTCGACATCAGCGAGGCCTCGGGCGCCCAGCTGATCGGCGGCTCGCAGGCCGACATGCTGGCCGGCAACACGCTCTGCTGGGTCGATGGCGAGCTCATCGCCTACCAGCTGGCGACGCTCACCGGCACCGGCAAATATTCGCTGACGGTGCTGAATCGCGGCATGTATGGCACGACGCCGTCGGCGCATGCGGCAGGATCCGTCTTCGTCCGCCTCGACGGCGCCGGCTTCAAGATGCCGTTTACGCCGGACCGCATCGGCCAGACGATCTGGTTCAAGTTCCTGTCGTTCAACGTTTTCGGCGGCGGCCAGCAATCACTCAGCGAGGTTTCGCCCTATAAATACACCGTGCAGGGCGTGGCCCTTTCTTCGCCGCTGCCCGACGTCACGAGCCTCACCACCGCTTATGTCGGCAACGTGACCGAGCTGGACTGGACGGAGGTCGAAGACTTCCGACCGGTGATGTATGAGGTGCGCTACGCCGCGAGCGGCGCCACCAGCCCGATCGGCGCCCAGGTGCTCGGCCGCGTCGCGCACCCGCCCTTCACCATCGGCGCCGACGGCACGTATTTCGTCGCCGCCATGAGCCAGCCGATCGCCGGGCTCACCGTCTATAGCGCGCAATGGGAGAGCATCACCGTCGCCGGGGCGACGCTCAATCGCAATATCGTCGCCTCCTATGAGGAGGACCCGAGCTGGAGCGGCACGCTGGGCGGCAGTGCGGCGCTGAGCGGGAGCACCGTCGTCATCGTCAATGGCGATTTCCTGGGCACGTCGAACTTTCTCGGGCTCACTGACTTCCTCCATCTCGGTTCCTTCGAGGGAAGCGGCACCTATACGGTCCCGAGCGGCCACGAGATCGATGTGCAGCGCGTGGCGGCGTGCGTGGTCTCGATCTCCTGGTCGGCGATCGGTCAGCAGCAGCAGCAGCCGAGCTTCCTGGGCGTGTCCGACTTCCTCGGCATGACCGACATGCTGGGCAATGCCGCTTCGGCGAATGTCGATGTCTATCCGCAGATCCAGCTGTCCCAGGACGGCGTCACCTGGGGGTCGTGGCAGGATTACCAGCCCGGCATCTACAGCGCGCGCAAGTTCAACGCTCGCATGCAGATCTCGTCGAGCGATCCGCAGACCGAGGCGATCCTCGAATCGATGAAGTTCACCGTCGATGCGCCGGATCGCATCGACGACTATATCGGCTTCTCCTGCGCTGCCGGCGGCTCGACGCTCACCTTCACGCCGAACGGCTCCGGCAGCGCCGCTCCCTTCAATGGCGGTCCCGGCGGGGCATCGCTGCCGCAGCTGCAGGTGACGATCCTGGGCGAGGTCGCGGGCGACATCGTCGTCTTGAGCGGCGAATCGCTTTCGCAAGTGACCATCCAGATCAAGAACGGCGGCACGGGCGTCGCGCGCACGCTCAATGTCCTCGCGAAAGGCTATTGATGACGAAAAGTCCGCTGAGGCTTAGCGATGTCGAGAACGGCATCGCCCATGCCGCCTTCCTGCTGCGCTACCACGAGCTGCGCGGCGATGCGCACCCCGCGAAGATGGCGCAGCTGCGCATACAGCTCGATCGCGCCCTTGTCCTCTACGAGCAAGTGCGGGATGGGCTGGGCTTCCGGCATGAGCCCGCGATGGCCGAGCTGGTCGAAGCGCTGGGCTACCCGCCCGAGCGCGCCTGATCCCCTTCTAGACAGGAAAGAACATGAGCGGCGACATCCAGCTGCCGACCACCGGCACCTTCTCGGGCCTGACCGAGCAGGGCTACATCAACACCGCGCTCGCCGATCTCGCCGTGGACCATCAGGGCGGCACGGCGCCGACGACGACGAGCACGGGGCTCTCCTCGCTCGCCGGTCTCTTCTGGCACGACACGACGAACTTCCTGCTGAAGATCCGCGACCAGGCGGACAGCACCTGGATCACGCGCGGCGCCCTCGACGAGACCGGCAAGAAGTTCCACCCGTACTCGATTGGCGTCGTCGGCGAGGCGCGAAACCTGAAGGTCGTGCGCAGCTCGGCGACGGTCCTTTCGATCACTGCCGACGAGATCATTGTCTCCGTGGGCCTGGGCGGCCAGTGCTTCCGGATCGCCAATTTCTCCCAGACGCTGACGATCACCAATGTCGGCATCGGCGGCAACGATGTTGCGATCGGCACGCCCGGCGCAGTCGATTACTCGGTCTATGCAGCGTTTGACCTGGCGACCGGCGGCGTCGGTGTTTTCGGCTGCCTTGGCTCGGTCAGCAACGGCAGCTGCTATAGCGGGGCGAACGCGCCCTCGGGCTACACGGCGACGGCTCTGGTCTCGTCGCTGAAGCTCAACAGCTCGTCGCAGTTCGCCTCGTTCTCGCAGATGGGCCGCCGCGTCAGCATGAGCAATGGCGCGGTGTCGGGGCTCACGAACACCAGCTGGACAGGCGTCTCCATCAGCGCGCAGGTGCCGGCAAACGCCAAGAGGGTCAGTGGGTACATGACCGTCAGCGGGACCGGCGCCTT
>Ga0134125_10003195_pt1 | contig 19063 bp, 18 predicted proteins | sample KB31751_FD_96464 | JGI IMG/M metagenome (GOLD analysis project Ga0134125, IMG submission 96464) | Terrestrial soil microbial communities with excess Nitrogen fertilizer from Kellogg Biological Station, Michigan, USA - KB3-175-1 | ecosystem: Environmental > Terrestrial > Soil > Unclassified ... | reverse complement strand
TTGGATGTCTGGTGCGTTCACGGGCGGGACGCCCGTGCCACATTCGCGTGGCATCGGCATCCTGCCGATGTGTTCGTTCTTCAAGCGGCTACTCGCCTTTACGACATTATCTTGGATGTCTGGTGCGTTCACGGGCGGGACGCCCGTGCCACATTCGCGTGGCATCGGCATCCTGCCGATGTGTTCGTTCTTCAAGCGGCTACTCGCCTTTACAACATTATCTTGGATGTCTGGTACGTTCACGGGCGGGACGCCCGTGCCACGTTATTTCAAATTCACTGCTTGCGTCAGCAACTCAACCAGCTCTTCACGAGACAGCGAGATCTTTGCTGCGCCATTAGCTGAAGACGACGAACTTGTCGGTTTCGGTCTATCTCCAGTCGGGCAGGACAATCGCGTCTCATGCAAATAACCGCAGGCCTGGCAACGAGCACCTTCGCCGAGATAGCCAGCCGCCTCGCGCACATTAATCAATTTTTCGATCGCATCCGGAGGCAAGTTCTTCGAACCACCCAGCGCGCGCGACAAAATCGCAATCTTCGCCGTGTGCTCCAACGTCTCCAGGCGATCGAACGCTTGCCACAATTCCGAGCCGTACGCGACCGCGCCGTGGTTCGCCATCAGCAAGGCATTGTGATGCTTGATCAAAGGCTGCATCGCCGCGCTTAGTTCCTCAGTCGAAGGAGTGCCATAGCCAGCCAGGGGCACGCAACCCAAGGTGAGTATCACTTCGCTCAGAATCGGTTGGTCGATGGCGAGGCCCGCAACCGCGAACGCAGTCCCATGTGGCGGATGAGCATGACAAACAGCTTTGACATCGGGCCGTTCACGATAAATCAGCAAGTGCATCGCCAGCTCGCTCGACGCGCGCCGATCGCTCAAAGCCTTACCGTTCAGATCAGTGACTGCCAGCGAGTCTTCTGTCATTCGACCTTTGCAGGTCATCGTTGGCGTCGCAACAACTCGATCGTCGTCGAGGCGAACGCTGACGTTGCCATCTGAAGACACCACGTAACTGCGCTCGTACATCAGTCGCCCGACGGCGACGATGTCGCGTCTGGCGGTTTGCTCATCCATGATTTATCTCTGCCGATCCGGCGCGGGTTCGTGAACCTGGGTACGCTCGGTGGACTCAGCTGAGTCGTCCAGCTGAATTGACATTCCGGTTGTGACCGTTCCTGATTGCGGGCGCGAAAGAAAATATGACAACGATTCCAGCGATGTGGTCAGGTCAACAGTTTTTACCTTGACTCCCAGACGCGCCGTCAACGGAACAGGAGCGAAGTTAAGCACAGCCTTCACGCCCGCGGCCATGATCTGATTCAAAACGCGTTGTGCGGCGCGAGCAGGTACGGCAATCACGCCAACATCGATGTCTCCGTCTTTGACGATCTTCTCGAACTTTCGCACATCGTGCACGGCGAGCTCGTCAGGTCCGATGAGCTGTCCAATTTTTTCTCGATCGTTATCGAAGAGGGCGGTGACGGTAAAATTTGATTTGCTAAAACCCTTGTAGTTTGCGAGCGCGGTTCCCAATCTTCCGGCGCCAACAATCGCGACGCGATGCGGCTTGTCGAGACCGAGAATTCTCGTGATGTGATCGCTCAGGTCATCGACAAAGTAGCCTACGCCGCGCACTCCAAACTCTCCGAAGTACCCGAGATCCTTCCTTATTTGCGCAGAATTGAGATTGAACTGCTCCGCCAGCTCCTGCGAGGAGATTGTTTTGATACCTTCAGATGAGAGCTTGTTGAGACAGCGCAGATAAATGCTTAGACGATTAGTCGTAAGTTCTGAAATTTTTGCTGATTTCATTCGGTGGAGGCCTCGACAGCTAAGTATAGTCCCAAGCAGTCGGTTGCGGAAAGTATCGGTTGGTTTCAACTCACACGGTTTCAGAGTTTCAGGTTTCAGGTTCCAGGTTTCAGGTTTCAAGTCTCAGTCTCAGATTTGAGATCTGAGATCAGGCTTTTCGGTTCCAAGTTTCAAGTTTCAGGTTCCAAGTGTCGCGAGTTTCAGGTTCACGTCACGATGGATTTACCTGAAACCCTGAAACCTGAAACTTGAAACTTGAAACTTGAAACTTGAAACTTGAAACTTGAAACCCTGAAACCCTGAAACCCTGAAACCTGAAACCTGAAACCTGAAACCTGAAACTTGAAACTTGAAACTTGAAACTTGAAACCCTGAAACCCTGAAACTTGAAACCTGAAACTTGAAACCCTGAAACCCTGAAACCTGATACCGTGTTTGCTATAATGCGCGCTGAACTTTTGAGCACTGCTTTCCGGCCATCAAATGATTGCATACCTGACGGGTACTCTCTTAGCTAAACAAGTAACTTCAGTAATCGTGGACGTCGGCGGTGTCGGCTACGAGGTTTCGATCCCGATTTCGACTTTTTATGAATTGGAAGAGCCCGGCTCGCGAGTACAACTACGAATCTACACGCACGTCCGCGAAGACACGCTCCAGCTCTTCGGTTTCAAAACCGCCCGTGAACGAGAGCTGTTCACGCGATTAATTTCCGTAAGCGGCATCGGACCGAAGCTTGGCATCACGCTGTTGTCCGGGATGAGCGCAGAAGAGATGATCGCGGCTATTCGAAACAACGATCTCGCGAGACTTACCTTGATACCGGGCGTAGGACGCAAGACGGCGGAACGTTTAGTTGTCGAACTGCGAGACAAGATCGGCACGCTCGCGCCCAGCGGAGTCGAAGAAACGGGTGTCGAAGCACAACCATCCAGGGTTGTGACTGAAGACGCAGTTCACCAGGACGCCCTGTCAGCGCTGGTTAATCTTGGTTACCAAAGGTCAGCGGCTGAAAAGTCGATTACTTTTGCCCTGAGTGAGGGTGGTGAAATCACCGTCGAGAGCTTACTGCGAAGAAGCTTGCGACGACTTGCCAAGCCTTAAACTTTCCTTCACGCTGCGCCAACAGCCGGCAGCCGGTTGTACAGTAGCGCTACTTAGATTTAGGATTCGAATCAATGTCCGCAGAATCCGCGCCGATCAGAACCCAGGATCCCGTAGCCGGTGACGAAGACCGCCAGTTTGAGCTGTCGCTGCGTCCCAGTCGTCTCGCTGAATACATCGGTCAACGCCAGGTCAAAGAGAACCTGCGCGTTTACATGAAAGCCGCGCGCGCGCGTCATGAGGCTTTGGATCACGTTCTGTTGACAGGTCCGCCGGGACTTGGCAAAACGACGCTCGCCAACATCATCGCCAATGAAATGGCCGCTGAACTGCGTTCGACGGCCGGACCGGCGATAGAAAAAGCCGGTGACATCGCTGCCCTGCTGACAAATCTTCAGGAGGGCGACGTCCTTTTTATCGACGAAATCCATCGATTACTACCGGCGCTCGAAGAAAAACTGTACCCCGCGATGGAAGATTACGAGTTAGATCTGCTCATCGGGCAGGGCGCCGCAGCGCGGTCAATCAAGCTGGAACTGCCGAAGTTCACATTGATCGGCGCCACCACTCGGGCGGGGTTGATAACTGCGCCACTGCGGGGACGATTTGGAATTGTCTTCCATTTGGACTTTTATCCGCACGAGGATCTCGAAGTTATTTGCAAACGCTCGGCCCAGATTATCAATATCGAAATCGACGATGATGGCGCGAGAGAAATCGCGAGAAGATCGCGCGGGACACCTCGCATAGTTAACAGGCTCTTGCGAAGAGTCAGAGATTACGCCGAAGTAGATTACGACGGACGGATTACTCAGCAAGTCGCGAATGACGCACTCAACCGAATGGAAGTTGACACGTTCGGGTTGGACGAAATGGATCGAAAACTTCTGCAAACTATCATTGAAAAGTTCGATGGCGGCCCCGTAGGCCTGGGTACGATCTCGGCTTCAATTCATGAAGAAAAAGATTCGATAGAAGAAATAATCGAGCCATACTTAATTCAGATCGGCTTTCTCGATCGCACCCCGCGTGGACGCATGGCGACACGGCTTGCCTACGAACATTTCGGACTCAGGTTGCCCGGGTCTAACAAGCCCAGTTTGTTCGATTCTCCCTGAGTTTCGAGGCCGGCACTCCTCCCAAACTTATTTGTGAGAAGGCTTAACTCATTTACTCGTCACTCGTTCGGCGTGCGTAATCGCTCGCCATGGACAACTATCATCAGTCACGCGCTGCATGAGTTCCACGAGAACGACTTGTTCACTTCGGCGGCGGCGATGAGCTACTTCGGCTTGATGGCGTTGTTCCCTGCCTTGCTGCTAATGCTTGGACTCAGTAATCGCACCGCAGCCGGAAACGAGATGTTGAGCCGGATTGTCGAGGTATATCCCGCCTCGGCTAAGTTCCTGCGCGAGACTGTCCGCTCTCTTTCCTCACTGAGCACTGGCGTAATCATTAGTTGCATCGTGATCGTCTTTTGGGCGGGATCGTGGGTCTTCTCGGTCATCGAGCGCTCGCTCAACAGAATTTGGAGGACCACTGCCCGCGCGTTTTGGCATGGCCGCGCGATTACGATTGGCATGATTGGAATCGTAGGAGTCATTCTCGCTGTTTCAGTTTTGATTACTTCAGTGCTGGTTGGACTGCAGGAGTTAGCAGCACGCCTCTCGCCACGCCAGCTCGAACGCTACGCAATGCTACCCGTGCTGGGCAGCGCTCTGCTCCAGGTTGTGTTTGCCGTCGCCAGTATTCTGATCACCGTGGCGCTGTTCGTTGTCGTGTACAGGTTCATGCCCAAGGCTCAAGTCACGTTGCGAGATACTTTGCCCGGCGCGGTTCTCGGTGGCTTGTTCTGGGAAGCAGCAAAGTACATCTTCGCCTGGAGCCTGAACTACTTCCATTACGATCAAATCTACGGACCGGTAGGCGCAGTCGTAGCTGTGCTCACCTGGAGTTATGTGTCCAGCCTAATCCTGCTCTTTGGAGCACAACTGACGGCCGTATTCCATCGAGAGCATCCCCACGAACCGGTAATATCAGCCCAGTTCTAACCATGAAAAACTGTTCTTAGTTCTTTGTACTTCGTTCTTTGTGACCGGCTTTGCCTCAAAGGTCTGATAGGTGCTCTCATTCACGCCGGGCTTCAGCCCGGTGACATGCGGCAGAAGTAGATTGGGAAACCGTTTCAACGGTTTTCTCTCTTCTTAAGAAAACTCGTGTGGTTCCCGAAGTGGGAAAACCGTTGAAACGGTTCTTACGTTTCTAGCGACTTTGATCACCGGGCTGAAAGCCGGGTGAATGAGACTTTTTGAGGCAAAGGCGCGCGACCCCTGTCGGTAAATCAAACCTTTCCCAAAGCAAGCAAAGAACAAAGTACTAAGAACAAAGACCGTTTTTGATCATGAAGATCTCCGACTTCAATTACGAACTGCCGCCGGAGTTGATAGCTCAACAACCACTGGAGCGTCGCGACGCGTCCAGGATGCTCGTAATAGATCGACGAGAACGGACTTGTCATGATTCCGAGTTCTCGACGTTGCCTTCGTACCTCAAACCGACAGATCTTCTCGTCCTTAACGACACTCGCGTTTTTCCCGCTCGCTTGCATGGAAAGCGTGATCCCACTGGTGGAGCTACCGAGGTCTTTCTCGTTCAGAAGCTTGAAGAATCCAAGTGGGAAGCGCTAGTGCGTCCGGCGCACCGTCTGAAAGCAGGAAGTCGAGTTCAGTTTGGCGATGAACTGCAAGCGGAAGTGATTGAGGTCCTGGACATGGGCTTGCGCGTCCTGCGCTTTGAGAGCACGGGCTCTTTTGAGGACATTCTTGATCGGATCGGTGAGACGCCGCTGCCGCCATACATCAAACGACCGGAAGGCTCAGCAGCTCAGGATCGCGAACGTTATCAAACAATTTATGCGAGCAGTCGAGGCGCGGTGGCTGCTCCCACCGCCGGGCTGCATTTCAGTGAAGAGATACTCAGCCGCCTTCAAAATCACGGAGCCGATATCGCGCGAATCACGCTGCATGTTGGCTATGGAACTTTCGAACCCGTGCGAGTCGAAGAAATCGCGGAACACCACGTGGCTGCCGAGACCTTTGAAATTGGTATCGAAGCCGCTGCGAAAATCAATCAGGCGCGAGATGCCGGCAAGCGAATCATCGCCGTGGGCACGACTACCACGCGAGCACTGGAATCCGCAGTCGATGAACACGGACAAATTGTCAGTGGGAAAGGCTCAGCAACATTGACGATCACACCCGGATATGAATTCAAAGTCATCAACGGGCTGATAACCAATTTTCATCTTCCACAATCGTCCCTCTTGTTGCTGGTGTCGGCTTTCGCAGGTCGGAAGTTGATTCTTGACGCCTATCGACATGCCGTCCAGAGCCGCTACAGATTTTACAGTTACGGTGACTGCATGTTGATTTTGTAGTTTTTCCGGAGCCGAAAGTGTTAGACTCTGAGCATCTCAAATGAACGAAAGTTCATCCACCAATTCAATGGCTGTACTGAAGAAAATTCGAACTCGCTGGCTGAACCCGACTCCGGAAACTCCTCTCGAAAACCGCGCTCGCATCGACAACGTCGTGACGATGGCTCCGGATCTTCGTTATGACGTGCGGCCGTTGAGCGTATCTCAGCTTGATGAGTGCTGGAGACTCGATCAGCGATGCTTTGTTGACGGCGAGGCTTACAGCAGAGACACGTTCGAATATTTGCTGACAGCCCCGGAAGCTTTGGCTTATCGAGTAGTTACGCAGGCCGGGACCATGGTCGGCTTCGTGATTGGCTTGCTTGAGCCAGATCACACCGGACACATTACGACGGTCGGTGTCGCGCCCGAACATCGCAGACGACATTTAGCTCGAAGATTGATGGAAAAGGCTGAAGAAGGTTTTCGCCGTCGCGATATTCGCATCGTCAGACTCGAGGTGCGATCTCTGAACGTATCCGCGCAACAGCTCTATCTGAGCATGGGCTACACCGTTACTCAACGGCTTCCGAAATACTATTCAAATGGCGGCGATGGATTGCTGATGGTGAAGTCGCTGATTTGAAGCTAACCTTTGCGAAGCTCTGTCAGAACCTGTTTCGCAACCGCTTTTAAAGTATCAAACACTCCCGTCCCGACTGAGGCCACTGCTTCGACAACCGGCTCGCCTTTGCGATGCAGCTCTTCCCTGAGCTCGTCGACCGGAATCACATTGGGCAGGTCACGCTTGTTGAGTTGCAGCACATAAGGGAGCTTCATCAAGTCATAGCCCTGGGCTCGAAGATTCTCTTCCAGGTTGTAGAGCGATTCGACATTGGCGTCCATGCGATCTTCCTGTGAATCTGCCACAAAAACGACGCCATCTACGCCTTTTAGGATCAGCTTACGCGAGGCGTCATAAAAAACCTGGCCGGGTACGGTATAGAGATGGAAGCGAGTCTTGAACCCCCTGACGGTTCCTAACTCTAGCGGCATGAAGTCAAAGAACAAAGTGCGATCGGTTTCTGTAGCCAGGCTAATGAGCTTGCCTCGGGCTTGTGGCGAGGTGGCGTCGAAAATGTGCTGCAAGTTGGTGGTCTTGCCGCAAAGCCCAGGACCGTAGTAGACGATCTTGCAATTGATTTCACGGGATGCGTAGTTGATGAATGTCATGGCGCCTTACTTAGTTGAAAAGACTATCGATATCCTCGTCGGTTATTTCCGCAAATGCTGAATCCACATCCTGGCAGTCATCCCGGACAATCTCATCAAAAAGGTTTGTTAACTGCCGTGAGATTTGCTTACTTCGAAGTTTCACTAATCCCAGGCTGGACTGGTCGTCAAACACCACCACGAGCAGCAGCCTGCCGATGACTGAGATGTGGATACTTTCCCTTTCACCTTCGTGAGAGAGAGTCGGGAACTCCTTCTCGCCAATCAATTCAGCCATGCCGGTTGTAGCGGCGACATTACCGGCAGCCAGAGAAGCAAGGCTGGTTGTGTCAAGATTTCCCACTTCGCCCTGGACTGCGATCTGCTGCCCGTCCTTGTCAACAAGGAACACGACGCGCGCATTCGAATCCATTCGGAGCCTGGCTAACACCGCCTTGACCTGGTGGTAGCGCGCTTCGCGTAGGACTAACGGAGTGTCTGGCATTAATACGGCTCTCTTGGTATGGACACTTAGCGGAGGGTTAAGCAGGATGAGCGAGTCACGTAAGAAAACCCACTCAATTTGGGTCAACCGACTCGCAAGAAGCGGTAAACGCGAGCCGGTGCTAACTTTAACATGGTCAACAAGGGCCATCAAGCATTTTCTTTGTTGTGCACTACTGCGGAAATTTCCCCGATGGTCCATTGGTAAATGACGGAAAGCCCCTGTAATGCGTTGATTTAGCGGTTAACGTATGTTAAGCTTCGCTCGGTTTTTTGCGACGGAATTTGGAGTTAAGTCCCTGCCCTTTCACTGTTTCCATGAGTAGCCCCATGACAAAAGGTATGCGGAGACCAACAACCAGACGTACCACCTCTAAGCCAGTGAAGAGTAAGACGCTCAAGACCAAATCTGCTAAGCCGAAAGCCATGCCCAAGCGAGCTGCGGCCGCAAAGGCGCCTGCAAAGAAAGCCGTCATAGTAACCGCGCGATCAAGCAGTAAAACTAAGCCAACCAAGAAACTGGCGAAACCAACTAGCAAGGCTGCGGCTCCAAAAGCTAAGGTCACAAAGAAAGCTCCTGCACGCAAATCAGCCACGACGTCTCGCGTTGCAGCAACCCCAGCAAGAGTCAAAAAGACTCATGCACCGGTTCGCGCCGTCCGTGCACTGAAACCAGTAGCTCCGCCGCCACCTCGACAACCGACTGTAGATGAGACGGCTGCGCTTCATGCATTTGACCGCGCCCATCGTGAATTCACTCGCGGAAGATTTCAGGAGGCGCGAAATCAGTTTCGAGTCCTCCTTGAACGATACGCACAAGTATCTGAAGTTGCCGCCCGAGCTCGCACATACCTTGCCATCTCGGAAGCTCGCCTCCGCACTGACAGCATGTTGCCTCGAGATGCTGACTCGCTGTACGACCGCGGTGTCATCGAGCTTAATCGCGGTGAATATGTCGCCGCTCAGGAAATGTTTGAGCGAGCGTTGAAGCGCGAGCCGGAAGCTGCCCACATTCATTACGGGCTAGCAGCTACTCGAGCTCGTCTTGGAGCCATTGATTTAGCGTTGCAGTCATTGCAGCGCGCCCTTGATCTGCAACCCAACTTGCGTGTTCGTGCGCAACACGATCACGACCTAACCCCCCTGCGCAACGATCCTGACTTTGATAAGTTGGTATTTACATCTCGTTTGTAAAACCAGCACTCATGCCGGCTTTTCCTTCGGTTTCAAACGTCCATCCTTTTAGGTATATTCTGAAGGCTTACAACTGCGGAGCGCGTTAACTTGCAAAAAATCGACACCAAAGATGGTCTGAACCTGGTGGCAATCGGAGGAGGGACTGGTCTCTCTACCTTGCTCGCTGGTTTGAAGCGACGTGTTGGTGCCGACGGCAATGGCGACACCTGGTTCAAGAACTTGTCGGCTATCGTCACGGTCTCTGACGACGGAGGAAGCTCAGGACGCTTGCGCGACGAACTACAAATGCTGCCTCCGGGCGACATTCGCAATTGCATGATCGCGCTCTCGGAAGATTCGACCCTGATCTCAAGGCTTTTCAAGCATCGTTTTCGTGGTAATGGTGAATTGGGTGGCCACAGTTTCGGTAACTTGTTTCTGGCAGCGCTCACCGAAGTGACCGGCGATTTCGTTGAGGCAGTTCGTATCTCGAGTGAAGTCCTGGCCAGTAAAGGACACATCTTTCCAGCCACTATCAACGATGTGCGTTTGGTTGCTGAACTGGAGGATGGCAGAACTGTTCGTGGCGAAACTCAGATTACGGCATCACGCTCACCCATCCGAAGATTACGTTTGGAGCCCGAACACTGTCTCCCGCTGCCAGAAGCGCTGGCCGCTATCAGAAATGCGGACGTGATCACTGTGGGTCCCGGATCTCTTTACACGAGCATCCTGCCGAATCTTTTGGTTGCGCGCGTGGCTCAGGCGATCGGCAATGCCAGCGCTACCAGGATTTTCATTTGTAACCTGATGACGCAGCCCGGTGAAACAGACGGTTACAGCGCTCGACAGCATCTCGAAATCGTCAAGTCCTACGCACCCGAAATTCATTTTGATTATGTCGTGGTGAATAACCGGCGCATTAGCGATGAACAGACTAGACTCTATGCGGCTGAGGGCGCCGTTCAAATCGGAATCAATGACGATCTCGGAGAGTCTGACGTCGATGGCCTGACCGAAATCGTTCGCGCCGATCTGCTGCACGAAGGTGAAAAGGTACGACATGATTCTGAGACTTTGGCTCAGGTGGTTCTATCATGCTGGCAGCAGGCTAAAGCACGGCCTTTGGTGGTCGCATAGCCATGCAAAACGAGACTCGATTGAATTCAGATTCTCAGCGACCAATTGACGTCCTGATTCTTGCAGCTGGACTCGGGACGCGAATGAAATCCCGGAAGGCGAAGGTCCTTCACGAATTGGGCGGACAGCCGTTAATTTCTCACGTAGTCCGCGCGGCGCAAGCTCTCAATCCCCGAAACATCATCGTTATCGTCGGTCATCAGGCTGACCAGGTCGAGGCTGCAGTACGAAAATCTTCTGGCGACGGCCCCGCTAGTTTCGTGACGCAGGAAAAACAGCTCGGCACTGGCGATGCTGTGATGGCCGCGCAGGATGCGCTCGGCGCGGCTGATTCAACAGTTCTCATTCTTTCGGGAGATGTGCCGCTCATCAAAGCTGAGACTTTGCGCCGGCTTTTGGATCACCACCAACAGCACCAAGCCGCCGGCACCATCTTGAGTGTGCGCATGGAGAACCCCACGGGCTATGGCCGCATTATCCGCAACGAGCAGGCCGAGTTCGTAAAGATTGTCGAACAAAAGGATGCAACCGAAGAAGAGCGGCAGGTTCGCGAGATCAATTCAGGTATTTACTGTTTCGAGACCGGAAAACTCTTTTCGGCTTTGCGGCGGGTCCAGCCCAAGAACCAACAGGGCGAATACTACCTTACCGACGTCGCTGAAATCCTGCGCTCTGACGGCGAAACCGTAGGCGCGCAATTGCACAGCGATGCGCGCGAGGTCTCAGGCGTAAACACGCGGGCTGAGCTTGCCGAATTCGAAAACCTGCTGCGAAGAAATACCATTCGCACTCTGATGATCGAAGGCGGTGTGACCTTCATTGATCCCTCGCACACCTACATTAGCGCTGACGCGGAAGTGGGTCAGGACACCGTGATCTATCCCGATGTTCACCTTGAAGGAAACACAGTTATCGGCGAAAACTGCGAGATACGTTCGGGCTCGCGCATCACGAACTCGCGAATCGGCGACCACGTCACCATCAAAGATCACTGCGTCATCGTAGACTCGGCAATAGAGGCCAACTGTTCGGTCGGACCGTTTGCACACTTACGCATGAACGCGCGCATGGAAGAGAGCGCCACAGTAGGCAACTTTGTCGAAGTTAAAAAGTCTCGTATCGGGCGCGGTTCAAAGTCGATGCATTTGACTTATTTGGGCGATGCCACCATTGGAGAAAAGACGAACATCGGAGCCGGAACAATTACGTGTAACTACGACGGCAAGAACAAGCACGAAACGATTATCGAAGACAATGTTAAGATCGGATCCGACACGATGCTGGTAGCACCAGTCCGAGTGGGCAGTCGATCGGTGACGGGCGCAGGCTCGGTTATCACGAAAGATGTGCCGCCGGATTCACTCGTATTCGGCGTCCCGGCGGTAGTCAAGAAAAGTCTGAGAGGAAAAAACGAGGGAGAATAAATTCGGAAATTCGCGAATGATTCTTCATCTTTCTAACTTATGTGTGGAATCGTTGGATACGTAGGAAACAAGCAGGTTGTACCGCTGATCATTGATGGGCTGCGGAAACTCGAGTATCGAGGTTACGACTCAGCCGGTATCGCTGTCGTCAACGAGAACTCAGACCTCGAGATTCGCCGCGCCGAAGGCAAGCTGCGCAATCTTGAAGAGGCGATTCGCTTGACGCCACTTGATGGCACTTATGGCATCGGGCACACCCGCTGGGCCAAACATGGCCGCCCCACCGAGGAAAACGCTCACCCACATCGAGATTGCACTGGACGCGTCGTAGTCGTCCACAACGGCATCATTGAAAACTATCTGCAGCTAAAAGAGCGGCTGCGTCAGAAAGATCACAGCTTCGTTACCGAAACGGACACCGAAATCATTGCCCACCTGATTGAAGAGTACTTAAAACTGGGTGACAACTTTGAGAAAGCTGTGCGGGATACCGCGCGCGAGCTGCGCGGCATCTTTGCCTTGTCAATCATCAACGCCGACGAGCCTGACACCATTATTGCCGTTCGTCAGGGACCTCCGGTCGTAATCGGGCTCGGTGACAATGAATTTTTCGTAGCTTCTGATATCCCGCCGATTCTCCAACATACTCGCGACGTGTTCTTTCTCGGCGATGGCGAGATGGCCATTCTTACGAAGGATGCCGTGCGTGTCACAGACTTTGACGGCAACCTGGTTGAACCCGCCGTTCAGCGCATCACCTGGGATCCGATCATGGCTGAAAAGGGCGGCTTCAAGCATTTCATGCTCAAGGAAATCTACGAGCAGCCGCGAGCCGTGCGCGACACAGTACAAGGCAGAGTATCTCTCGATACCGGAAGAGTGTTTCTGGATCAGATGGAGAATCTCACCGAAGCTGACTTCAAACGTTTTACGTCCATCAAGATTGCCGCGTGTGGTACCTCATGGCACGCCGGCCTGGCCGGCAAATACATGATTGAACAGCTGGCGCGAATTCCGGTCGAGGTGGATTACGCGTCGGAGTTTCGCTATCGCGATCCGGTGCTCGACGAAGACACGCTGCTACTCGTGATTTCTCAGTCAGGCGAAACTGCAGACACAATCGCCGCACTCCGCGAAGCAAAAGAACATGGCGCGAAAGCGCTCGCGATTTGCAATGTCCAGGGCTCGATGATTGTGCGCGAAGCTGACGGCACCATCCTGACGCACGCTGGTCCTGAGATCGGCGTGGCTTCGACGAAAGCTTTTACGGCACAGATGATCGCGCTTTATCTGCTGGGACTTTATTTGGGAGAAGTGCGCGGCAAGTTATCGGAGGATGAGGCCCGCCAGCACGCTCAGCAGCTGGCTGAGTTGCCGTTGAAGATGGAACACCTCCTCAACGAATCTGATGAGATTGAAGAGCTCGCGAAAGAGTTCTTTCGCTCAACCGATTTTCTTTATCTCGGCCGCGGCATCAACTTCCCGGTTGCGCTCGAAGGTGCTTTGAAGCTGAAGGAGATTTCGTACATTCACGCCGAAGGTTACCCAGCCGGTGAAATGAAGCATGGCCCCAACGCTTTGATTGATGAGCGATTGCCGGTCTTGTTTATCAATACCCGCGAAGAAGGCAATCATGCTTCAGAGCTGCGCTACGAGAAGACTCACTCGAATATCGTTGAGGTAAAGGCGCGTGAGGGTATCGTGATTTCGGTGCTGACGGAGGGCGACACAATGTCGTCGATGGTTTCAGACCACGTGATCGCGCTGCCGCCCGCGAGTGATTTGCTGTCGCCGATTCTTTCGATTATTCCCTTACAATTGCTCGCCTATCACATCGCCGTCCGCCGCGGCTGCGACGTGGACCAACCCCGTAATTTGGCAAAGTCCGTCACCGTGGAATAATCCAACGCGACAACAGGCGCTCAGAGTTCAAACTTCAGTTTGTGGCAACGAAAGGCTCACAATCTAAAGTTTGAACTCTGAGCGCCTGCATGTCGTGGGACTTGTTACTTCTTCCCTTGTGTCTCGAGCGCGCGCCGTTCTGTTTCCAGTAACTTCTTCTTCCGATCCAAGCCCCAGCGATAGCCGCTTAGACTTTTGTCACTACCAATCACACGGTGACACGGAACGACCAGGGCCACTGGATTAGTAGCGCAGGCTCTCGCGACGGCGCGTACTGCTGAAGGACGCCCGATAGACTGAGCAACCTGGCTGTAGGACCGCGTACTTCCGTAAGGAATCGCTCGCAATGCCTCCCACACAAGTCTTTGGAACGCCGTAGCCTGAACATCCAACGGAAGTTGAAGATTAGGGCGACTTCCCTTCAGGTGCTCCAATATCGCTTCGACGGATTTGGTCAAGTGACCCGCATCGCGATTGATTTGCGCTGCGGAGAATTCATCTCTCAAATCCTGCTCGAGCTTGTTAGGATTCGATCCCAGGCGAACAGCACAGACCCCTTTTTCCGTAGCTGCCACCATCAGCCATCCCAACTCGCATTCTGTGATTGCAAAGTCGATCTTCGCGCCGCGCCCATTCCGGCTATAGGTAGCGGGAGTCATCCCCAACTCAGCCGTCGAGCGCTCATAAAGACGACTGCTTGAGCCGTACCCGGCGTCATACATCGCGCTTGTGATTGGCTGTCCTCCGCGCACGCCGTCCTTGAACTTGATCGCGCGCTGCGAGGCCGCGTACTGGCGAGGAGAGATACCAAGCGCCTTTTTGAAAGTGCGTTGCAGGTGAAAAGCGCTGATGCCCAACTCTTCACTCAGTCGCGAAAGTGTCATTGGCTCGTCCGCGCTTTCCAGCAAATCACACGCACGTTGAATGAGCTCCGATCGCTGATCGACGGTGTCGCGTGGATGGCAACGTTTGCAGGCTCTGAAGCCTTGCTGTTCGGCTGCGTCAGGACTGTTGAAAAAGCTGACACGGTCGCGGCGTGGGCGACGTGAAGCACAAGACGGCCGGCAGTAGATATGGGTTGAAGTGACGGCGTAAACAAACGTGCCGTCTGATTTGGAATCTCGGTTGAGAACTGCTTCCCAAAGTTGTTCGGTTGTCAGTTCGTCGCTGTAAAGTTCTCGCTGCATCGCCAGGCTCATCGTTTTCTCCTCCAGTATCCTTAATCTGCGCGTGATCGTAAAGGAGGATGAAATTCCAATCTATCCGAATCTTGCTGGCAAAGTCCGGCAATCTTGTTGTTGTAGTTGTTACCAGCCACCGGTTCGACGAACTGAAGGAGACTCATGGTTAGGCGCCTCGATTGCTCTCCTTCTTTGCGAGCTTTGCGCCTTTGCGGGGAAACGATTTGACGCGCGAGGCAAAATTTCCCGCAAAACGCAAAGCTCGCAAAGAAAACTCACGTTTCTTAAATGTACACAAACTGAAGTTCATCGGACTTTTTGGACCAATTTTGACGAGGTCGTTTCGTGTGCTTAAATGTCGCTTACCGTAAACATGCTGCATAAGAACACTCTTGAACTGACGCGGTCGGCGCTTGCCATCATTGACATGCAGGAGGCCTTTCGCGACTCAATTGCGAACTTCACCGAGACGGCTGAGCGCATCGCGATCATGGCGCAGGGTGCAAAACTACTGAATCTCCCAATCCTCGTTACGGAACAATATCCAAAGGGTCTGGGGCACACGGCGTCAGAAATCACCTCGGTCCTGCCTGAGAATGTTCAGATTATTGAGAAGACGGCCTTCAGTTCGTGTGGCGCGGCCTCATTTCGATCCGAGCTCGAGCGCCTCGAAACCAAGCACGTGCTGGTCTGCGGCATTGAAGCCCACATCTGCGTCAACCAAACTGTGCACGATCTACTCGCTGACGGATTTCAAGTCCACCTGCTGACTGATTGCGTAACTTCGCGCAAACTTCCCGATCGCAGGGCCGCCACCAGAAAAATGCAGGCCAGCGGCGCCATCTTCTCAACAGTCGAGATGGCTCTCTTCGAACTGATGCGCGACGCGAAACATGAACAGTTTCGAGCGATACAGAAACTAATTAAGTAATCAGTAATCAGTAGTCAGTAATCAGACAAGGCAACTACATATGCTCAGCCACCGCGACGATTTGTTCAAACGAGTGGAGGCAAAGTTATGAGAGATTTTAGAGAATTGAAGGTTTGGGGGAAGGCTCACAGCCTTACTTTGGAAATCTATCGGTGCACTTCGACGTTTCCAAAAGCGGAAATGTACGGCTTAACAAGTCAGTTGCGACGAGCTTCTTCGTCGATTCCCGCTAACATCGCAGAAGGGTGTGGGAGGGGAGGAAATAAAGAGTTAGCAAGGTTCTTACAGATTGGCATGGGTTCAGCCAGTGAGTTGGAATATCATATTCTCCTGGCTCACGATCTAAGTTATCTACAAGATCTTAACTATTACCCGCTTCAAACAGGTGTCGTTGAGGTAAAGCGAATGTTGACGTCCTTGCATCAACGTGTCCAGGGAAATTAAGAGCTTGCTCGCTATGACCAAAGCATCCTCACACTCCGGATCGGCTGATTACTGACTACTGATTACTGATTACTAATGGACACTTTGTTATCACAACTTAACGAGCCGCAGCGTGAGGCGGTCATTCAGACAGACGGCCCACTACTTATCCTGGCGGGGGCGGGGTCGGGGAAGACCCGGGTGATCGCGTATCGCATCGCTCATCTCATTCTTGAAAAGAATGTCGCGCCGTGGAACATTCTCGCAGTCACCTTCACAAACAAATCAGCCCAGGAGATGCGCGAGCGCGTAACCCGACTGTTGCGCGGACAAGAGCTGGCGAGCAAACCCTGGGTATCAACCTTTCACAGCCTCTGTGTTCGCATCCTGCGTCAGGACATTGAGCATTTAAAGGAAGGCTACAGCCGCACCTTCACGATTTATGATCAGGACGACTCGCAGCGTTTAATCAAAAACGCCATCAAAGAACTCGGCTATGACGACAAAAGTCTCGGGGCGCGTTCCGTTCAAAGCGCCATTAGCTCTGCCAAGAATCGAGGTCAGGACGTCGAAGCCTATGCAGCCAGCGCTGACTATGTCGACGAGCGACGCGCAGCGATTGCGCGCATCTATAAAACTTACGAAGAACGTTTGCGTTCAAATAATGCGCTCGATTTCGATGACTTGATGATCAAGACGGTGCGTTTACTCCGCAACACTCCCGAAGTCCGAGACAAGTACAACAAGAAGTTTCGTTACATCCTCGTTGACGAATACCAGGACACTAATGCCCTGCAATTCGCGCTCGTCAGCCTACTGACGCAGCAACAACAAAACATCTGCGTCGTCGGTGACGAAGACCAGTCGATCTACAAATGGCGCGGCGCCGACATCTCAAACATCCTCAATTTCGAGAAACACTTTTCCAACGCGAAGATCATCAGGCTCGAACAGAACTATCGCTCCACCCAGACCATTCTTGATGTGGCCGGCGCAGTCGTTAAGAACAACATCGAACGCAAGGGCAAGAATCTCTGGACCTCGAATCCGGCGGGTGATCGCGTTCGTTACTATCAGGCTTTTGATGCAGAGGCTGAGGCGCGCTTTGTCGCCGGCAGGATCCGCGAGCACCGCAACGAAGACTCCGCGGTTCGCGCCGCCGTCCTTTACCGGACCAATTCTCAATCGCGAGTTTTTGAAGAGGCGATGCGACGCGCCGGCTTGCCTTACAACATTGTCGGTGGTTTTTCTTTTTATGAGCGGATGGAAGTTCGCGACATCATCGCCTATTTGAAATTGGCGTTGAATCCCAACGACTCGATCGCGCTGCAACGGGTGATTAACAGTCCCCCACGTGGAATCGGAAAGCAAACTCTTGAAGAGATCGAGCGTCGCGCGAACGACCTGGGGTTGTCGTCATGGGAAACTATCGCGCACATCATCGAAAAACCTGAAGGCCTCAGCACCCGCGCCGTCTCCGCTCTCAAAAACTTCAGACGGATTATTGATGGCCTGGCACTTGCCGCCGGCAGTGGCGCGGGCGGTGGCACGGGCGGTGGCACGGGCGTCCCGCCCGTGGACGTTGCCCAAAGCTCAACCGCCGATCATGAGCGAGACGCTCATGCCACTTCCGACATCGTCAAAGCTGCAATCATCGACACGGGCTACGACGAAGCTTTGAAATCCGAGCGTACTGACGAAGCTGAGGCGCGCCTGGAAAATCTTCAGGAACTGGTTAATGCCGCGGTTGACTACGACGAGCTCGGGCCAGAAGGCTTGCGCGAATTCATCGATCATTCCGCTCTCTCCTCAGATACAGATGACTACAAGAGCGATGTGCCCGTTACTTTGCTCACCGCGCATTCAGCTAAAGGGCTCGAGTTCCCGGTCGTATTCATCGTCGGACTTGAAGACGGCCTGTTTCCCCACTCGCGTTCAGCTGCCGATCCCGCCGAGTTGGAAGAAGAACGCCGGCTTTGCTACGTTGCGATCACGCGCGCTGAAAAATATCTCTACGTGACGCACGCCATGAAGCGACGAGTGTATGGAGAAGAACTCGCTTCGGAGCCTTCACAGTTTTTGAATGAAATGCCCCTGGACTTGATTGAAGATCTGTCTACCGGCAAGTCCTGGCTTTCGTTTGCGCGCGGTTCAACAGCAATAGAATACGAGTCAGGCGAATACCGCAAAGAACGAAAGAAATTCACCGGCAAGACTTACGATAGCGTCGAGTCGATCGCAGAATTCTTCAAGCTGCGAAATCAGCAGATGGGCAACACTCGCGGTAGCGCGAGTTTCATTTCACAGCCGCCGCCAAAAGCGCGCGGTGCGTCGCGCGATCTATTTGGAAGTAGTGCGGGCGCGTCGCCGGCAAAAGCTCAAGAGTCAAATACGTCTCGATCCGCGACCGATTTTACGCCCGGGTCGTACGTGCGTCATGCGAAGTATGGAAGAGGTTTAGTGCTGCGGCGCGAAGGTGTTGGCGAGTCAACCAAGCTTACCGTAAGCTTTCCCGGCTACGGACAAAAGAAGCTCGTCCAGAAATACGCCAACCTCGAGAAGGCGTGAGCCTTTCATTCACATCCGGTTTCAACCGAACTAAAGATACTTGACTCGCCAAAGATCACACTGCTTGGTGGTTCATTCTCGGCCACAGATGAACACGGAGTAACACAGATCTAAAATTCGGATTTATTCAGATCCCTTATATCCCTGTTCATCTGTGGCCGAGGATCTAAATCGCTCGTAATCACACTCCGCGAGAAACCGTTGAAACGGTTAGCCAGATTCGATGACGCACTTACCACCCGGTTGAAACCGCCCGGTGGTTCATTCT
>Ga0134125_10003194_pt1 | contig 19069 bp, 14 predicted proteins | sample KB31751_FD_96464 | JGI IMG/M metagenome (GOLD analysis project Ga0134125, IMG submission 96464) | Terrestrial soil microbial communities with excess Nitrogen fertilizer from Kellogg Biological Station, Michigan, USA - KB3-175-1 | ecosystem: Environmental > Terrestrial > Soil > Unclassified ... | reverse complement strand
GGCGGCCGGCGATGGCGCGTCGTCTGCTCGTAATCGTAAGCGGCACGGAAGAGCGTCGCTTCCGCGAAAGGGCGCGCCAGCAGCTCGAGGCCGATCGGCAGCCCGTCGGCGAAGAATCCGGCCGGCAGGCTGATCGCCGGAAAGCCGACCAGCGAGGCCAGGCGGCGGTTGCTGCCCGGCGTCGAGACCGGCACCTCGGCCGGCGCATGGTCGTAGGTCGCATAGATCAGCGCGTCGAGCCGTTCCTCGGCCATGAGTGCCAGAAGATTGATGCGCAGCCGGTCGCGTGCCTGCCGCTCCTCGAGATAGCCGATCTCCGCCGTCGAATGGCCGAGCGCCCGTTGCAGCTCCTGGCGCCGGCGAGGATGCACCTCCGGCCGGTCGAGAATGTCGCGCAGGGTTCGCAGCGGCGCCTCTTTCTGGGCGGCGAGAAAGCCGTCGATCGCGTTTTCCGGCTCGTAGGTGTCGCCGCGCCCCGCCTTTTCGAAGAGCGTGCGAAAATCCCGGATGACCACCGCATCGACGGTCTCGGCGCCGCGCTGCCGCATGTCCGCGACCGCGCGATCGATCGCCGCCTGGACCTCGCGATAGTCGGCGGCCGCGACATCCGCCTTCTCGAAGGGATGACGGACGATGCCGAAGCGCATGCCGCGCAAGCCATCGGGCAGGAGAGAATGCGTATAGCTGTCGGGAATCCGACCATAGCTTTCCGCGGTCACCGGATCGGCGGGGTCGTAGCCGGCGATCGCATCGAGCAGCAGCGCCGCATCGCGCACGCTGCGCGCGATCGGCCCGACCGTGTCGCGCGTCGGCGCGAAAGGCATCATTCCGGCACGGCTGACGAGCGGCAGGGTCGGCCGCAAGCCGACCAGGCTGCCATGCGCGGCGGGGCCGCGTACCGAGCCGCCCGTATCCTCGCCGATGCCGACGGTGCCGAAATTTGCCGCGACGCCGACGCCGCTGCCGCAGGACGAGCCGCTCGGGCTGCGCCTCGGATCATAGGCGTTGCGGCAGTCGCCGAACGCCGATCCGGAATAGGCCGTGGCGAACTCGCCCATGGTCGTCTTGGCGAGAATGACTGCGCCGGCCCGCCGCAGCCGCTCGACCGCCGTCGCACTCCGTGCCGGCACGAAATCGCGGAACAGCACCGAGCCATAGGTGGTCGGCATGAAATCACTGTTGAGCTGGTCCTTGACCAGCACCGGGATGCCGGCGAGCGGCGCGAACAGGCCGGACGCCGCGATGCGGCGATCGATCGCCTCGGCCTCGGCGAGCGCGCGCGGATTGACATTCTGCACGGCATGCAGAGCGGGACCTTGCCGGTCGTAGGCGGCGATGCGATCGAGATAGAGCTCGACCAGCCGCCGGCAGGTGAGGCGGCCGGCCAGCAGGGCAGCCTGGATCGAATCGATCGAGGCTTCGATCAGATGAAAGGTCTCGGCCTCGGCGACGACGCGCGGCTGCACGGCAGGCGCTCCCTCAGGCGGCGATCGACTTGCCGATGCAGCTGGCGATCGCCGCCAGCAGCGCATCGCGATTGATCGGCTTGCCGACATGGGCCTGCATGCCGGCCGCCTTGCAGCGGGCGACATCCTCCGCCCGCACATGGGCGGTGATGGCGATGATCGGCACCTCGCTTTTCTCCCCGCCGAGAGCGCGGATCCGCGCCGCCGCCTGCAGCCCGTCCATGACCGGCATCTGCACATCCATGAGCACGAGATCGTATCCCTTCTCGGACACGGCCTTCACCGCCTCCTCGCCGTTCTCGGCGGTGTCGATCGCATAGCCGAGCTCGCCGAGCAGCGCCTCGACGAGCTTCTGGTTGGTGCGGTTGTCCTCGACCAGCAACACCCTGAGCTGGCCCGGCAGCTCGGCGGCAACGCCGGCCGGCGCCTGCGGCAGCTCCGGCGCGACCGGCTCGAGCGGCAGATCCAGGGTGAAGATGGAGCCGACGCCATATTCGCTGGTGACGGCGATGCCGCCGCCCATGAGCTGGGCCAGACGCTGGCTGATCGCCAGCCCGAGTCCGGTGCCGCCGAATTCGCGGCTGATCGAGCCGTCGATCTGGCTGAAGCGCTGGAACAGCATGCCGAGCTTTTCCTGCGGAATGCCGATGCCGGTATCGCTGACCGCGACGGACAGGCGGGCGCCGCGCGGGCTCTGGCCGCGCCGCACGCTCACGCTCACGACGCCGGAGCGCGTGAATTTAAGGGCGTTGCTCAGCAAATTGGCGAGGATCTGCTGCAGCCGCGGGCCGTCGAGCTCGATCAGGCGCGGCAGATCCTCGCCGATCGTGCAATCGAGCTGCAGGCCCTTTTCGCGCGCCGCCGCCTGAAACCAGCCGACACCCCCTTCGACGACCAATCTGAAATCGACCGGCGTCGCGGCGATGTCGAGCTTGCCGACCTCCAGCTTGGAAAAATCGAGAATGTCGTTGATGATCGAGAGCAGCGTCTTGCCGGCTTCGAGCTGCAGCTCGACATAGTTGCGCTGCTCCGGCGTGAGCGAGGTGCGATTCAAGAGATCGGCGAAGCCGATGACGCCATTGAGCGGCGTGCGGATTTCGTGGCTCATGGTGGCGAGGAATTGCGACTTGGCCCGGGCCGCCTGCTCGGCCGCGTCGCGCGCCGCTTCGAGCTCGCGCACGGTGGCGACGAGCTCGGCCTCCATGCTGCGGCGGTTGCCGATATCGCGGATCACGGCCACCATCTCGCGCGGCTCGCCGCTGCCGGGATCGGCGACGGCGCTGAGCGTGGTCTCGACCCAGATCCAGCCGCCATCCTTACGGCGCATGCGATAGGTGATGATCTGATCGCCCTCGCCGCGCCGCAGCCGGTCCCAGGCATTTTCCGACAGCGACCGGTCCTCCTCGTGGACGAGCTGCATCACATCGCGGCCGACCAGCTCGTCCGGCCGATAGCCGAACACGGTCGCCGCGCTCGGCGAGACATAGCGGCGCAGCCCGTCGAAGCCGAGCCGTACGATGACATCGGTCGAATTGTCGGCGAGCAGCTTATACTGCTCGGCGTTGGCGGCGGCGGCGCGCTCGGCGGCGGCGCGCTCGGCAATCTCGCGCTGGAGATAGGCGGCGCAGCCCATGACGAGGAGGATGATGACGGCGACGACCGTCGCCTGCGCCATGGCTTGGCTGCGCCAGGAGGACAGCTCCTCGCTTACCGACAACGCCGCCGCGACGACCAGGTTGCTGTTCGATAAATGGTCGTAAGCGTTCCAACGCTCGATCCCGTCGACCGGCGAGATCGTCTTGGCGAGTCCGGACGGCGAACGTTGCAGAAGCTGCGTGAAAAGCGGCCCCGTCGAGGCGTTGTTGCGGCCGACATTCTCGGGGACGAAAGGATGGCGAACGAGAATCGTGCCTTCGTCCGTGGCCAGCAGGATCAGCCCCTGGTCGCCGGTTTTCAGCCCGTCGTAGAATTCCTGGAAGAACCGCATGTCGAGGGCCGCCGTGACGACGCCGTCGAAGCGTCCGTCGGGCGTGCGAATGCCGCGACTGGCGACGAAGACATGCGCGCCGCTCGCGCGTGCGACGAGCGGTCCGCTGATATGCAGCCCGGGCTCGGGATGGTCGCGGTGCCAGGTGTAGTAGGCGCGGTCCGTGACATCGAACTCTTCGCCGCCGGGATAGGAGGAGATCACGCCCTTGCCGGCGGCATCGGCGACGGTGAAGCTCGAGACCTGCAGCAGCTCGGCGGAGCGGCGCGACAGGAGCTGGCGCACCCGATTGCGATCGATCGCATTGACCCCGCCGCTGGCGACGATCCGGTCGACCAGATCGCGCAGCACGATGTCGGCGGCCTCGATCGAACGCTCGCCCTGCTGCGCCACCGAGTTCGCGAGATTTTCGGCTTTGGCCTGGGTCTCGGCGATTTGCGCGTCGCGCGCCAACAGCGAGGTCCACAACCAGGCGCCGGCGATCACCAGCGCCAGCGCTGCCGCCAGGGCGAAAATCCGTCTTTGCAGCGGTCCGGCAGTGCCGCCGCGTCCCGGCAGTGACGGCCATGCAAGCCCCATCGGCCGCCCCTCCGGCGCGCGAACAATCTGCCTAAAATCGTATAGGCTCGCCCGGTCGCGTCAAGGAATAGCGGCGGCGAACAGGCCGATCGCGGCTTGGACCCTAGCTCGCGCGGTCGGCTTCGATCTCGGCTTCGCGGACCACCAGCCCGCCGGGGCCGCGCAAGGTCACGGCACGGCGGCCGCTGGCGATGAGCTGCCGGGCATGGCTCAGCGCCGTGCTCTCGTCGTCGAAATGGGCGCTCATCAGCTCGGGCAAGGATCCGCTGGGAATGCCCGGCTTGAGCGCTCCATTGCCTTCGAACCAATCGACGCTGTAGCTCTTCATCGGCCCGCTCCCCAACCGCGCCCGCGCGGCCGGCACGGGTTGCGAAACGGGTGCGATGCACCACGCGCCGCGACCGGACGAAACCGGAGGCTAGGCTGCTATTGCTTCAGCCTAGGAGTCCCGCTTCGCAACCGCAATAGATTTTTCTGCGGTGCAGCATAAAACAAACTCAAGCTCGCGCTGGACCGTCAGCTCGACTGGCCGGCCAGCGCGCGCTCGGTCGCTTCGAGCGCTTGCAGGATCCAGGCTTGATAGGTCACGCCGGGGGGCTCGGTCTCGGTGATGCCGACGGTCGGCACCTTGGACTCCCGCGCGATTCTCTGCAGCCGCGCCGTGAGGTCGCCCGAAGTCTGGCTGTTGAAGAACAGCAGCTTCGCCGTCTGCGATCGCAGATCCTTCTCGAAGCCGGCGATCTGGCCGGCGCTCGGCTCGGTGTCGTTCATGACCGCGATCTGGAACGGACGATTGCGCATGACGAGCCCGAGCGCGTCGGCCATGTCACCGAACACGGGCTCGGTCGCGGTGACGACGGTCTTGGCGTATTTCTGCCTGATCGCTTCGATCTTGGCACGGATCGGCTGCAGCGAGCCGAGGAAGACATCGCGCCGCTGCTCGTATTCGGCGCGGCGCGCCGGATCCTTCGCGACCAGCGCGGCGGCAACCGCGTTGGCGACCGCCGGCATGGCGGCGGGATCATACCAGAGGTGCGGATTGTCGCCCTTCTTGCGATCCAGCAGGGCAGACACGACGATCACCACGCGCTCGGGCGAGCGATGCGACGCGAGCAGCTTCTCCATCCACGGATCGTAATCGATGCCGTTATAGATCACGAGCCTGGCGTCGGCGATCGCGCGCGCCGTCGAAGGGCTCGCCTCGAAGAGATGCGGATCCTGCTGCGGGTTGGTGAGGATGCTCGTCACCCGCAGGCCGGTGCCGCCGATCTGCTCGATCACGTCGCCGTAGAAATTCTCGGCGGCAACCACCGACAACATCTGTCCATGCGCGCAGAGCGGCGCCGCGACCAGCGCCGCCGCAAGCAGCAGGGCGAGCGAAGCAAGCTTCATTGCGGCGCACACCTCCCGAGTCGGCCGGCGACGATTTAGATGTTATATCATCACATGCGTCAAGGGCAGAAAGGCCCTGGCCGTCCGGTCTCGCCTAGGCGACGGCCTTGGCGCGGCAGTCCGGACAGATACCCCGGATCTCGACGATCTGCTGGGTCACCTCGAAGCCGAGCTCCGCCGCCCTCCTGTCCAGGCTCGCCGACAAGGAATCGTCGAGCAGCTCGACGCTGCGGCCGCATTCGGTGCACAGGATGAACTGGCTGCGATGGGCATGGTCGAGGTCGAGGCAGGCGACGAAGGCGTTCTGCGACTCGATCTTGTGGACGAAGCCCTGTTCCATCAGGAAATCGAGGGCGCGATAGACGGTGGGCGGCATCGCCTTGCCGAGGCTGCGCTCGAGATCGCCCAACAGCGCGTAGGCGCCGACCGGGCGGCCCGCCTTGAGCACCAGCTCGAGCACCTGGCGGCGGATCGGCGTGAGGGCGGCGCCGCGGCCACGGCAAAGCGCCTCGGCCTTGGCCAGGGACCGTGCAATCGCATCCGCCATCTTCGCTCATCCCTTCGGGCAGCCCGGGCGCCTTCGAACACTATAACGAATCGGCTGGGCCGGCCACGAGGTCCTTGCGACGAGCGTATCAGCTGCCGGTCAGGGAATGCAGCACCGGCCGCCGATAGGCGGCGGCGGCGGGCACGGTGGCGACGAGAATGCCGAACAGGATCATGCCGCCGACCAGCGCGAGCTCGTTCCAGCCGAGCGCGGTCGGCAGCACGATGCCCGTCGCCGCCGTGATCGCCTGCGACACCAGAAGCGAGGCGCCGGCTCCCAGCAGCAGGCCGAGCAGCGCGCCGGCGACGGCGATGAAGGCAATCTGCATCCAGACGGTGAGGAAGATGTAGAGCCGCGGCGCGCCGAGCGCCCGCAACACCGCGAATTGGCGGCGATGCAGCGTCAGAATCGCCATCACGCCGGCGAGCATGGCGATCACCACCAGCCCTTGCGTCGCCAGCGCCAGCCAACCCATCACCGCGCTCACCTGGCCGAGCACCTCATAGAGCCGCACCAGCACCTCGGCGGGGAAGAACGCCATGCTGAGCGGCGTGCGATAGAGGTTGCGCAAGCCGTAGGCGGCATTGAGCGTATCGGGCGCGATCACGATCGCCGGCACGCCGGGCAGCCGCGCCGCCTCGAAGGGCGGCCCGATGCGCCCATCGCCGGCCGCATGGCCGGTCGGCAGATCGTGCACCTGCCAGACGAACTCGATCGGCACGATCACCGAATTGTCCCACGGCGTCCCGGTCGGCCGCATGCGCCCGACCACCATCAGGCTTTGCGCATGCTCGTCATGCTCGTCATCGGCGACATGATGCATGCCATGCTCGGGATGGAAGCTCTGGCCCAGCACGAGCCTGGTCGCGGCGCCGACGACCGCTTCGCCGGCCGCGGCGAAGACGCGTCCCTCGGCGAGCGGGCCGGAGAGATGGGCGACGAAAGCCGGCACCGTGCCGACGATCGGCGCGCCCTCGACATTGTCGCCGAAGCCGAGCGGCGCCGCGATGCGCGCATGCGGCTCGGCCAGCGCCTTCGCCACCATCTCGGGCGCCAGCAGCGGTACCGTGCCAGGCCTGAGATAGATCGCGGCCAGCACGACATCGGTCTCGCTGCCGGGTGCCGCGACCAACAGGTCGAACTTGTCGGCGGCGCGCGCGCTGCCGATGCGCAGCGCCGCCTCCTGCTCGGTGACGCCGACACCGATCGCCGTCGCTACCGCGACCAGCAGTACGAACAGCGCATAGGTGCCGCGGTGACGCGACACGGTGGCGATGACGACGAGAAGCGGATTCATCGAGCGGCACCCGGTGGCTCGGGGTTACGAGCACGCTACTGCGCGCGCCGGGGCTCTGCCAATGCGCAAGGGCTGGGTCTCACGGTTGAACCCAGCCGCGAGCGTATAATGTAACAATCGCCGCTCCGAGCGACGCTTGCGCGCAGCCTGCCGTTTGGGCTCGCGGCGCGCCGCCGCCTTCTCTAGGATGGCAGCGGAAAAACATAAACATACGTGTCGGGGGGAGCGTCCGGCGTGCAGCCCAGCCTTCGGCGAGCTCGGCCAGGCTCGACAGAAGCGACGAGAATGACTCGATGAGCCTGTCGGATCTCGCCCATTTCAACACCGCGGCGCGTCATCGGTTGGCCGTGAGCCTGTTGGGCCTGCTGCTCGCCGCGGCCGGCATCCTGCTGCTGGCGCTGCTCTATGGCGATGTCGTGCTGCCCTGGCGCGGCGGTATTCGCGCACCGCTCGCTTTCGCCTTCCTCGGCGCCAGCCTGCTGCTTGCGGCGGCGGGATTTCTCTCGGTGGCGCTGGTCCTCGAAGGGCGCTGCGCCATGCTGCGGCAGCCGCCCATGCCGGCGGAGGACACGCCGCCGCCCGCCGGAGATCGGGGCGCATCGCGATGGCGCGCGGCCCGCCGCTTGGTCGCGCGCCGCCCCTCGCTGCGCCTGCCGCAGGATTGGCTCGCCGGTTGGCCGCAGGTGCTGGTCGCTTTCCTCCTCGCCTTGTCGGCGCTCATCCTCGTCCTCAGCGCCTCGCGCAATGCGGCGCGGCCGCCGCTCGATGCCGGGCTGCAGCAGCTGCTCGGCGGCCTGCTGATCCTCTCCGCCTTTCCGCTGCTCGTCATCGAGCGCGTCTATGCCAACACGATGTCGGAAGCCTTGCCCGACGCACCGCAGCTCGAGCGCCTGCTGCGGCTGCCGCTCACCGCCTTCCTTCTGTTCGGCGTCGCCAGCGTGCTGCGCTCGCTCGGTTTTGCATGGCCGGTTTTCATCGAGGGCGCGATGGCGGTCTTCATCGGCCTGGTCGCGCTCGAGATGCTGCTGCGTGCCGCCGCCATGCTGTTCGTGCCGTTCGCGCCGATGGCGACGCGGCGCTCGGTCGCCGACAGCAGCCTCGCCGCCCTCCTGCGCCTCACGCCGCCGACCCTGGCGAGCGTGGCGCAGGGCGTGCGGCGCCAGTTCGGCATCGATTTGTCGCGCAGCTGGGCGCTCGCCTTCGTCCGCCAGGCGCTGTTCCCGATCACCGCCTGCATGGTGGTGGTGGCGTGGGCGACGACCGGCTTCACGGCGCTGGGGCTCAACGAGCGCGCCGTCTATGAGCGGCTCGGCGAGCCCGTCGCGGTCCTCGGGCCGGGCCTGCATGTGCATCTGCCTTGGCCGCTCGGCATCATGCGGCGGGTCGAGCTCGGCACCGTGCACGAGATCCCGGTCGTCTTCGCCGCCGCCGGCGACCAGGCGAGCAGCGGCCGCGGCGCCGCGACCGACCAGACGCTGCCCGATGCGGCCGCCGAGGATCAGCCGCCGCCCAGCGCCGACCGGTTGTGGGACGCGTCGCACCCGTCCGAGGCCGGCTATCTCATCGCCAGCGAGACGCAAGGCAAGCAGAGCTTCCAGATCGTCAATATCGATCTCCGCATCGTCTATCGAACCGGCGAATCGGAAGCGGCGGCGCGCGCCGCCGCCTATGCCGTGGCCGAGCCGGAAGCGCTGATCCGCGCCCAGGCCGGCGAGCTGCTGGTGCGCTATTTCGCGCGCTACACGCTGCTCGACGTCCTCGGCCAGAGCCGCGAGACATTCAGCAACGCGTTTCGCGCCGAGCTGCAACAGGGGCTCGACAAGCTCTCGACGGGTCTCGAGGTGATCGCGGTCATCGTCGAGGCGATCCACCCGCCGCCCGGCGCCGCCAACGCCTACCACTATGTGCAGGCGGCCGAGATCCTGTCCCGCTCGGAGGTCTCGCTGCGCCGCGCCGATGCGACGCGGCGGCTGAAATCGGCCCAGCAGACGGCGATGGAGGACCGCAACCAGGCGCTCGCCGGGGCGGCCGAGGCGGTCGGCCAGGCGCGCGCCTCGAGCGTGCTGTTCCAGGGCGACCGCACAGCCTATGAGAGGGACGGTCGCGCCTTTCTGCTCGAGCGCTGGCTCGATCGGCTGGGGGCGAGCCTCGCCAAATCGAGCTTCATCGCGGTCGATCATCGCCTGCGCGGCGTCGACGCGCCGACCATCGATCTGCGCAGCTTTGGGCCCGCCGCCGCGTCCGATGTCCCGGCAACGCCCGATCGCGCATCGCAGCCTTACAACGCGAACAACGAGGACGATCCGGACTGACCGGCGCCCCACGGCGCCAGCAAGGGACTTCGCCATGGCACACGATCACCATCACCATTCCGGACACGATCACGGGCACGATCATGGGCACGCGCACGACCATGCCGGCTCCGGCGGCACGGGCGCGCCGCCGCGCGGCTGGCTGCGCCACAATCTGCGCTTCCTCGTCGCCGCAGTCGTCGTCGCCGCCGCGGGGCTGTCGGCCTGTCTGGTGCTGGTCGGACCCGGCCAGGCGGTGGTGGTCACCCGCTTCGGCGATCCGATCCGCGTGCTGACCCGGCCCGACCTCTCCTGGAAGGTGCCGGCCCCCGTCGAGAACAAGATCGATGTCGATCTCAGGCTGCGCACCACCTCGAGCGGCTTGCAGGATGTCGGCACGCGCGACGGCCTGCGCATCCTGGTTCAGGCCTATGTCGCCTGGCAGGTGCCGCAGGATGCCGACCATATTCGCCAGTTCCTGCGCGCCGTGCGCAACCAGCCCGACATCGCCGCGAGCCAGCTCCGGAGCTTCGTCGGCTCGGCGCTCGAGATCACCGCTTCGAGCTTCGACCTCGCCACCCTGGTCAACACCGATGCGCAGAAGATCCAGCTCGACCAGTTCGAGCAGCGGCTGCGCGAGCGGCTCGACGAGCAGGCGCTCAAGGTCTATGGCGTCACCATCCGCCAGGTCGGCATCGAGCGGCTGACCCTGCCGACCGAAACGCTGAACGCGACGGTCGAGCGCATGAAGGCGGAGCGCGCCACGGTCGCGGCCGAGCGCTCGGCCGAAGGCCAGCGCGCCGCCGCCGAGATCACCTCCAACGCCGATCGCGACGCCCGCGTGCTGCTCGCCAAATCGAAGGCCGAGGCGTCGGAGATCGACGCCAAATCGCGCGTCGAGGCGGCCGACATCTACGCCAAGGCCTATAACGGCGACCCCGCGCTTTATACGCTGCTGCGCTCGCTCGACACGCTGGACCAGATGATCGGCAGCAACACGCGGCTCATCCTGCGCACCGATGCGGCACCCTTCCGCGTGCTGGTCGACGGGCCCGATTCGGCGGCGCCGGCGCCAAGCCCGGCGCCCGCGCCGGGCCCGCGCAAGGTGCCATGATGGATCTCGCCGCTCCCGAAGCGACGGTACAGCCGCCGGTGCGCGACCAGGCCGAGCCGCAGGGCGTGTGGGCGCAGTCGGCGAAGATCGCCTTCCGCTTCCTGTTCCTGACGGTCGCCGTCATCGCCGTCGGCTGGGCCGTCTCCAATATCCGCCAGGTGCCGCCCGACAGCCACGCCCTCGTGCTGCGCTTCGGCAGCGTCGTGCGGCAGCAGGGCGCCGGCCTGCTGCTCGCCTGGCCGCGCCCCATCGAGGAGGTGGTGCTGCTGCCCTCGGCCGATCGCCAGATCGAGTTCAAGATCGGCCGCTTCGAGGGCAATGCCTCGTTCGGCGGCGGCCGCACCGTGCTGGGCTCGGTGCCGTTCGGCGGCCAGGCGAATGCGACGCCGTCGGTCGCCGACGACCTGTCGGTGACGATCGATTCCTTCCGCGGCTTCAATATGAGCGACAATCCGCGCGAAAATGCCGGCTTCCTGCTGACCGGCGATGCCAGCGTCGTGCATCTGCAGGCGACCTTGTTCTACCAGATCAGCGACCCGGTCGCTTATCTCGTCGCCGCCGATCATGTGGCGCCCGCCCTCGAGCGGCTGTTCGTCGCCAGCGCCGTGTCGGTCTGTGCCGGCCGCGACCTCGACACGATCCTGGTCGCGCGACCGGAGGCGACCAATGCCGGCGACGATGCGCGCTCGAGCCGCGAGCAGCTGCGCGCGGATCTCATGAACGCGGTCAACCGCCGCCTCGAATCGCTCGCCGAGCAGGGCGCCGGGCTCGGCATCACCGTCAGCCGCGTCGATCTCGTCCCCGCCATCCCGAGCGGCGCCAAATCGGCTTTCGACCTCGTCCTCATCTCCATGCAATGGGCCGAGCGCGACATCGCCCAGGCGCGCACCGATGCCGAGACGACGGCCCAGCGCGCCAATCGCGAAAGCGATCGCATCATCACCGACGCCACGGCGAAAGCCGAGGAGGTGGTGACCGAGGCCAAGACGCGCACCGCCTCGATCGCGGCGCTGGCGCAGCAGGCGCCGGGCCTGTCGGGCTCGATGCTGATCAACAGGCTCTATTACGACCGGGTCGGCGCGCTGCTGAAGAAAGCCGGCAGCGTCGATACGGTCGATCGCGACGGCACCAGCCGTCTCATCCTGCCGGGACCGGTGCAGAAATGAGCGACCTCGCGCTTCCGCTCGCCGCGCCGGCGCCCGGCGCCGGCCTCCTGTCGAGCGCCGAGCAGCGCTCGCTCGGCATCCGCCTCACCATATCGCTGATCGCCGCCGGCCTGCTCATCATCGCCGGCGCCATGGAGCTGCTGCTGCCCGGCCAGACCGACGTCGCCGAGCTCGTCGCCGGCGTCGCCGCGCTGCTGGTCGCTGTGCCGGCCCTCGCCGCCGCCTGGTACAGCCTGCGCCATCCCGATCTGCACGGCATCACCGACCAGCTGATCGCGCTCGCCCTCATCGCCGCCTGGGCCGACGGCGATCTGTTCACCGCGGCGCTGCTGCCGCTGGTGATGACCATCGGCCATATCCTCGAGGAGCGCTCGCTGCTCGGATCGCAGGAGGCGATTCGCGCCTTGAGCCGCCTCACTCAGACCAAGGGGCGCCGCCTCTCGGCAAGCGGCGAGATCACCGAGGTCGAGGCAAGCGCGCTCGAGGTCAGCGACCGCATCGAGCTGCGCGCCGGCGACCTCATTCCGGCCGACGGCACGGTCGAGAACGGCCATTCCTCGATCGACACGGCCTCGATCACCGGCGAATCGGTGCCGGTCGAGGTGCAGCCGGGCTCGACCGTCTTCTCGGGCTCGATCAATATCGACGGGCGTCTCCTGGTGCGCATCACGCGGGTCGGCGCCGAGACGACGCTCGGCCGCGTCATCGCGCTGATGCAGGAGGCCGAGCACGCCAAGCCGCCGGTGACGCGGCTGCTCGAGCGCTACGCCCAGCGCTATCTCGTGCTGGTGCTGCTCGTCGCGGCCGGCACTTGGTTCATGACCAACAGCACCGTCGCCATGCTGGCGGTGCTCGTCGCCTCATGCCCCTGCGCGCTGGTGCTGGCTGCCCCCGCCACATCGATCGCCGCCATCGCCGTCGCCGGGCGTCACGGCATCCTGGTGAAGGGCGCCGCCTTCCTCGAGAATCTCGCCACGGTGGATGCGGTGGTGTTCGACAAGACCGGCACCGTCACCATCGGCCAGCTGCGCCTGGTCGAGGCGCGGCCCGAAGCCGGCGTCGAGCGCGAGGCACTGCTGTCGCTCGCGGCGCATCTCGGCGCCGTCAGCAGCCATCCGGTGAGCCGCGCGCTCGCCGATCTGCTGCCGGCGGCGCAAAGGCTGCCGGTCGAGGAGGTGCGCGAAACGCAGGGCTTCGGCGTGGCCGGCCGTGTCGGCGGCGGCGAGGTCTGCGGCCTCGGCCGCCTCGAGCTGTTCCGGGAGATGGGCGTCGCCGCTTCGCCGCCGCCGGCGCATGACGGGCCGATCGCCGGCGTGTCGCGCGGCGACAAATTCCTCGGCTGGCTGCTGCTCGCCGACGAGGCGCGGCCCGAGGCGCGCGAGGCGGTCGCCGATCTCAAGCAGCTCGGCCTGCAGCGTCAGGTTCTGCTCACCGGCGACCGCCCGTCGGTGGCACGCCGCATCGCCGATCAGCTCGCGATCCCCGAGGTGCGCGCCGAAGCCCTGCCGGCCGAGAAGATGGAGCATGTCTTGAGCGAGGTCGCGAGCGGCTACCGGCCGCTGGTGGTGGGCGACGGCATCAACGACGCGCTGGCGCTCAAAGCCGGCGCCGTCGGCATCGCCATGGGCGCGCAAGGCACCGACGTGGCGCTCGCCTCGGCCGATCTCGTGCTGATGACCAACGATCTGCGCCGGCTCGGCACCTGCATCCGCCTCAGCCGCCGCTGCCGCCGCACCATCTATGTCAATGTCGCGGTCGGGCTCGGCTGGACGCTCGTCATCGTCGGTTGCGCCGCCGCCGGCGTGCTCGGCGCCTCGGGCGCCCTCATCGCCGCCATCATGCACAATGTCAGCACGCTCCTGGTGATGGCCAATGCCGGGCGGCTGCTGCGCTTCCAGGAGCTCCTCTAGAGGCGGCGACGCCCCTGCGGCACCGGCGCGCTTGCGCCGCCTCGCCTATGTTATAATGTCCGCTGACGCGGCCCGGTTGAGCCCCGCGCAACAGGCGGTCCAGGCAGGTGCGGCCAGTGAACGACATCGAGAGCGCCGACGGGCTCGCGCCGAGCGACGAAGCCGCCGTCCTGTTCGAGCGCGTGACCCTCGCGATGGGCGGCCGCACCGTCCTCTCCTATGCCGACTTCACCATCGAGCCCGGCGAGTTCATCGGCGTGCTCGGCCCCAACGGCGCCGGCAAGACGACGCTGATGCGCGCCATCCTCGGGCTCGTGCCGCCGCTCACCGGCCGCATTCGCGTGCAGGGCACGGCGCCGGCGCGCGGCAATTCCGGCATCGGCTACATGCCGCAGCTGCGCCAGGGCGCCAACTTCATGGGGCTGAACGGGGCGGCTTTCATGCGCGCCGCCGCCAACGGTCATCGCTGGGGCCTGCCGCTCGCCGGCCAAGCCGAGCGCAAGGACATCGATTGGGCGCTCGCGGCCGTCGGCGCCGAGACGCTCGCCGACAGGCCGCTCGCCGAATTGTCGGGCGGCGAGCGCCAACGCCTGCTGCTGGCCCAGGCGCTGCTCGGCCGGCCGTCGCTGTTGCTGCTCGACGAGCCGCTGATCAGCCTCGATCCGACGCATCAGAGCGCCGTCGTCGAGCTCGCGCAGCGCTTGCAGCGCGAGTTCGGCATGACGGTGCTGTTCAGCGCGCACGAGCTCAACCCGCTGCTCGGCGCGCTCGACCGGGTGCTCTATCTCGGCAATGGCCAGGCGGCGCTGGGCACGGTCGATGAGGTGATCACCCCCCCGATCCTGTCGCGCCTCTACGGTTCCGAGATCGATGTGGTGCGGCTCGGCGCGCGCATCTTCGTCATGTCGCGCGAGCACGACGTCGAGAAGGGCGAGCACCGGCACGATGCTTGAGATGCTCTCCTACGATTTCATGCTGAACGCCTTCGCCGCCGCCGGCATCGTGTCGCTGCTGGCCGGGGTCGTGGGCTACTTCCTGGTGCTGCGGGGACAAACCTTCGCGGGCCATGCGCTGAGCCATGTCGGCTTCGCCGGCGCCACCGGCGCCGGCCTCATCGGCGTGCCGCCGCTCTGGGGCCTGGTCGGCTTCACCCTCGCCGCCGGCATGGGGATGGGCATGCTGGGCGAGCGCTTGAGCGGCCGCGACGTCGCGATCGGCATCGTGCTCGCGCTGTCGCTCGGCTTCGGCGTGCTGTTCCTGCATTTCTATACGAGCTATGCGGCGCAGGCGACGGCGGTCTTGTTCGGCAATGTGCTGGGCGTCGATAGCGGCACGCTGTGGAGCCTGCTGGCGCTGGCGCTGGTGAGCCTGGCGGCGCTCGCCTGCATCGCGCGGCCGCTGCTCTTCGCCAGCCTGCAGCCCGAGCTCGCCGAGGCGAAGGGCGTGCCGGTCCGCCTGGTCGGGCTGATCTTTCTCGCCATTGTCGCGCTGACGGTCGCCGAATCGGCGCAGATCGTCGGCGTGCTGCTGGTCTTCGCGCTGATGGTCGGGCCGGCGGCGGCCGCCGGCCGTCTTACCCACGGCGTCGCGACCGGCATCGGGCTCGCGGCCCTGCTGGCGCTCGTCGAGGCCTGGCTCGGCATCGCCCTCGCCTATGAGACCGATTGGCCGACCAGCTTCTGGATCACCAGCTTGAGCGCGGGCATCTATCTCGCGAGCCTGCTGCCCGCTCTGCTGGCGCCGCGCCGGCCGGTGCCGCATAGCCACGACCACCATCATTAGGCGGCCGCGGGCCGCGGCCTCGCACTACCCCATGCAGCCGAAGCGCCGCCCGCTCGTTGCTCAAGGCGACGAAGGACAAGGATCGGGAGACGGACATGCGCGGTGCGTTGCTCTGGTTGCTGGGGATCCCCCTGCCCATCATCATTTTGCTCTATCTCTTCCACGTGCTCTGATCGCGCGAAGCCGATGCGGGCCCTGCCGCTGCGGCAGGGCCCTTTCCGCGCGGCTCATCGTCCGCGGAAGCGCTGGAACAGCTGCTGGTGGTTGAGCAGCACGCGATTGGTCGGGGCGTCGCGCACCTGGGCATAGCCGCTGGGAAAGGCCGTGAAATGGTCGAAGGCGGCGCGCACCGCCTCGGCTTCGCTCATGAAGTTGGTCGGCAGGATCGCCTTGGTCATCGGGAAGTAAAGCTCGAGGACGACGCCGACCGGCGGGGGCGGGGGCGGCGCTGCCTGCTCCGGCTTCTTGTCCTCGCCATTCCTGGCTTTGGCGGGCTTGGCGTCAGCCATGGCCCGCACGGCGCGTGCGCGCCGTCATGAGTTCGCCGCGCCGTTGCCGGCGCGCCGCATCGTGTCTCGGATAGGCACTCACCGCCGCGCGCATCCCTACAGTCACCGTCATTTCGCCTGGCTCGACCGCCACCGTCAAGGTTGCTGTCGTATGCGCGGGGCGAGCATAGCGGCCTGGTTGCAAACGAGGGGTTAACCCCCGTTCGAGCGCAACGAAAACTCGGCCTCAGACGATCGGTGCCGCCGCCTCCGGCGAGCCGGCGAGCAGCTCGGCCAGCTTGGTCACGCCGCGCTCGACCTGCTCGCGCTCGGCCGGCCGGCTGAAGCAGAGGCGGATCGCATTGTGCTCGCTGCGGCCGACGGCGAAAGCCGAGGCGGGGTTGACGGCGATGCCGATGCGCGCCGCGGCGGCGACCGCGTCATTGTCGCGCCAGCCCTCCGGCAAGGGCAGCCAAAGATGAAAGGCGTTGGCATGCGAGCTCGCATGGCGCAGGCCGGCCTGTGCCAGCACCCGCCGCACGATGGCCTGACGCGCCGCCCCCTCGCGCCGCTTCTCCTCCATCAGCCGCGCGGCGGTGCCGTCCTCGACCCACAGACGCACGATCTCGGCCATCAGCGGCGAGGCGATCCAGTGCGAGCCGGTGAGCCGCCCGACGAAAGGCTGCGGCACCACCAGCAGGCCGAGCCTGAGCGCCGGCGCCAGGCTTTTCGAGGCGGCGTTGACATGCAGCACCAGCTCCGGCGCCAGGCTGACGAAGCTGGGCGGCCGCTCGGGCACCAGGAAGCCGTAGACATCGTCCTCGATGATCGGAATGCGGTGACGCTGCGCGATCTCGGCGATGGCGCGGCGCCGCTCGATGCTCCAGGTGAGACCCGTCGGGTTGTGCATGGTCGGGATGCAATAGAGCGCCTTGATGCCGCCGTCCGCCGCCGCCTCGGCGAAGGCATCGACCAGAATGCCGTCGCGGTCGCAGGCGAGGCCGCGCAGCCGCACGTCGCGCAACCGCGCCAGCGCCTTGAAATTGGGATAGGTCAGCTCCTCGGTCGCGATGGTGTCGCCGGGACGAACGAGAAGATCGAGCGCCGCCGACAGGGCGCCGCCGCCGCCCGCCGTCAGCATGGTGCGTTCGGGCAGCGCCGGCACGTCCAGGCTCGCGAGCAACCGGCAAGCGGCGATGCGGTGCTCGGGCAGTCCGGCAAGGTCCGGATAGCTGCAGAGCTCGGACAGGGTCGGGCTCTCGGCCAGGCGATGCAGCGCTTGCGAAAAGCATTCGGCCTCGCTGCCACCGATCGGCGCGTTCATGCCGAACTCGTAATGCGCCTCGCTGCTCGGCTGGACCGTATCGAAGCGCGTGCGAACGAAAGTGCCGCGCCCGACCTCGCCCGCCGTGAGCCCCTGGCGTTCGGCCTCGGCATAGGCCCGGGTCACCGTGCCGATGGTGACGCCGAGGGCGAAAGCGAGCTCGCGATGGGTCGGCAGCCTTTGGCCGGGAAGAAGTCGGCCAGTCTCGACGTCCTCTGCCAGCGCCTGGGCGATGGCACGGTAACGCGGGCCGCGTCGGCCCTGCAGGCTGGGGCGCCAGCTCATCATGAAGACAAGTTAGCGGCAGCCGTCGATATTGTCACCATTTCAAATGCTGGCAAGCCCATATCGTATCCCTATTGCCACAGCGATATATGAGTATTGTCCCGGTGACAATTTAGGAATTGAGGGAGACAATGAGCCATGATGAATCCCTCCTCCCGATGATCGCTCCTTCAGGAGGAGGCCATGCTCAGGATTGGATTGTTCGCTTGGTTTCCCGCCAGGCTGCCCCGGCTGCCCGCGGCCGGCGAGCTGATCGCGCTGGCCGCAGTCTGGCGGCAGCGCCTGCGCCAGCGCCGCCAGCTGGCCCGCCTCGACGACGCCCTGCTGAAGGACATCGGCCTCACGCGCTGCGATGCCGAGATGGAATCGGCCAAACCCTTCTGGCGCGCATAGGCAGCCATTCCCTCTCCTGCCTATGATCCGAGCAAGGCGGCGCGATGCGCGCCGCCGGCTCGGGGGAGGAAATGCCATGCAGCAGGATCGCTCGACGACCGGGCGCGTGACGCGCCGCACTTTGCTGGGAGCGGCGGCGTCGCTCGCCGCCGCGCCGGCGCTCGCCGCATGTCCGGTCGGGCCGCCGCCGCACCAAAAGGGGCCGCTCGTTTTCATGAATTACGACCAGGTCGAGCTCGACGCGGCCTATGACCAGAGCGTCTATGCGCCGCTGCAGGCGCAGACCAAGGAGCGCACCACCACGGCATCCGCGGCGGCGCGTCTGCGCATTCCGCCGCTGCGCGAAGCCTACGGCCCGACCGAGATCGAGAAGCTCGACATCTATCGCGCCAAGCAGCCGAACGCGCCGATCTTCGTCTTCATCCATGGCGGCGCCTGGCTCAACGGCAAGGCCGAGGAATATGGCTACGCCGCCGAGCTGTTCCACAATGCCGGCGCCACCTTCGTCGTGCTCGATTTCATCGAGGCGCGCGGCGCCAATGGCGATATCGGCATGATGGCCGAGCAGGTGAAGCGCGCCATCGCCTGGGTCTACAAGAATGCCAAGAGCTTCGGCGGCGATCCGGATCGGCTCTATATCGGCGGCCATTCCTCGGGCGGCCATCTCTGCGGCGTGGCGCTCACCGCCGATTGGCAAAAGGAGCACGGTATCGATCCCCGCTTCATCAAGGGCGGCTTGTGCATGAGCGGCCTTTACGACATGAAGCCGGTGCGGCTGTCGAAGCGCGGCTCCTACGTCAAGTTCACCGACGATCTCGAGCAGCGCATGAGCTCGCTCCGCTTCATCGAGCGGCTGCACGCGCCGATCATCGTCACCTACGGCAATCACGAGACGCCGGACTTCCAGCGCCAGAACCGCGATTTCGCCGCCGCCGTGAAGGCCGCCGGCAAGCCGGTCGAGCTGGTCGAGGCCAAAGGCTACGGTCACTTCGAGATGGGCGAATCGCTGGGCCATCCCTACGGCCCGAACGGCCGCGCCGCATTGCAG
>Ga0134125_10003193_pt1 | contig 19070 bp, 21 predicted proteins | sample KB31751_FD_96464 | JGI IMG/M metagenome (GOLD analysis project Ga0134125, IMG submission 96464) | Terrestrial soil microbial communities with excess Nitrogen fertilizer from Kellogg Biological Station, Michigan, USA - KB3-175-1 | ecosystem: Environmental > Terrestrial > Soil > Unclassified ... | reverse complement strand
TGTGGTGTTAACCGAATTTGTTAATCGGATTAGTAATTTACTCAACGATTGTGATTGCCACGAGGAAAGTAAAAACCGGCAAATGACTAATAAAAAACGCTTAGTTTTTGATGTGGGTAATGCTATAATTAATAAACAAGAAAAGTAATGATTACTACTTTTTTTGTTAACCATTTAGTTCTTTAAGAAAACCATTAATTGTAAAAAACTTATCAAGATTTAAATAAGCATGGCTGGACACTCGCATTCTGCTAATATTAAGTATCGTAAAGATAGACAAGACCACGCCCGTAGCCAACTTTTTCTTAAATTACGGCGAAAAATAGAAAATATTATTCGTCAAGAGGGAAAAATTACTCCCGAAGTGCTGAGTATGGCTCGGGAAAATAGTTTTTCCAAAGAAAAAGTTCAACAAATTTTCGAAAAAATAAAATCAGAAGGAGAAAAAAACTCTTTTGTCCGAAACCTCTATCAAGCACCATTTGGTATTTTTATTTATTTAGAAGAAAATCAAGATAATATTGACAAGGCAGCACAAGAATTAAAATTAAAAAAAATACCACTTTTCTCCTTACCAAATTATTTTCAACCGTGTTATAGTCTAAAATTAGAGTTAGAAGAAAACTACAATTTAGAAGAATACTTATTGACTCACTTTCCGATCGAAATTTTAGAAAAAATTAACTACACCGAACAAAGTTCAGAAATTACTTCCCTTGACAAACAAACAACAGAAAAAATGAAAAATATCATCACTCAAAATGGGTTAAAACTAAAAACAAAAGAAGAAAAAACCTTTTGAAAAGCATTAGTTTACCAAAAATTATTTGAAAAAGAAGCAATAAATTACTGAACAGAACTGGAAAAAAAGTTATCTGGTAGTAAATTTTACACTAATATTGAAAAGTAGATGTTAGACAGAACTAAATTACAACAATTTTTATTTATTGTATAACTTTAGGAGAGAAGTTTATTAAGAGTTGAAAATTTATTTTTTTTCTGCTTTTCAAATTCTTCCTCAAATCTCTCCAAAATTTCCGGATTGGTTTTTTGTATTTCTCTTACTAATAACTCTATCTCTAACGCGTTTTTAAGAAATAGTTTGCTTCATATTTTATTTCAATTATTTTCCATTTTCAGAGGTATCCAAAAAATTAAAATTGCTAAAATAGTTAACAAACTTAAACTAATATAGGCTCATTTGTCTAATAATAACTTGTCTCCTTTATCACCCGACCAAGTTATTTTCTCTTTGCTATAAAGAATTGTTATCATTATGGCGTAAATAGTAATTATTGAGGTCACTCAAATAAAAAAAGTCCCCAAAGCTCCTTGGCGCGCCATTCCTATTAAAAGTTCAAAACATTTTTTTTCATCTTCTGAAATTTTATTTATTAAGTTCATGATTTAAGTTATTTTTTTCTTTCGTGCGTTGTCGCTTATTTTGAATGTGTTAAAAGAAACGTTGCTTTTCTTTCTTTTTCGCTTTAATTATTTTCTTCTTTTCGAATAAAGAAAACCAAAGAATAAATTCTTAAAAATGGAACGGAAAGAAAAAACTTGGGAATATGAGCGTGATTTGAATTTCTTAGGAGAAAGAATTACTAAGTTTACTACTGACCATTGGCAGAAAAATCCAGAAAAAGAACATTAATGCTTAGTCTTGTGACAAAGGAGTTGAATAACTAAAAAGGTCAAATCAAATAATTATTCCAACGAAAGAAAAGTTTTGTTTCTGCTAGGAGATGAGAGTTAAGTCGGGTTTGATTAGTTCTTGAAAACTTTTATCCATTCAATTTCAGGATACTAAATCTACTTTAAAAGGTAAATCAGACTCTTCTAAATCACCTCAGATATGACTAAGAACACCTCACGGAATTTCTTCTTGTCAACAAATATCGAGGTCGGAATATTTTTTAGCTTGGCCTTTTACTCGTGAACCATAGGCATAAAAATGGTAAGGATGCTTAGTTAAAATCGAGCGAACAATTTCTCAGTGCCTATTTTCCATTTGGAGCATAATTGGGAGCTTCTTGGGCTAAGCGAGTTAGGAAATAATCTAGGTCAGTTAAAAACTCTTTTGCAGTATTAGCAAACAAATCGTCTAAAATTTCTTTGCGGTAAGTATGAACAGTAATGTTTCTTTTCTTTAAATAAGAAAATCATTTTTCGGCATCAGCCAGTAAATTAAGTTTGGCTGCTTCTCGAAAGATATCACGAGTACCTCCAGCAACTTCCGCACCTCGAAAAATTAATATTTTTCTCATTATTCGTCATGCTAATTCGTAGCAAATCTCAAATGCTTGCACAGTTCCCATTTTTTCGGCTTCGTTTTGGGCAATGTGAAGAATGAGATTTAAAGTTTCTCGGGCTTGAACTAAAGAAGTATAATCCACTTCTCCGTAGAGATACCTTTTTTCCATAACTTAATTTAATTTAAATTATTTTTAGGCGAGAATTGTATTTCTGTCTGTAATTGCTCTTGTTCTCACTGAAAGAACTCTTGGAGGAGATTTGTTCATCGACAATGTCATTCTTGAATTGTCGGTCGCGTTTTTGAAAGTAAGGGTTTATGACAGTTTAAGAAAAGTTTGTTCGAGAAAGTGTAACTATTTTTTGAAAAAATGTCTTGGAAATTTGGAAAAAATTTTTAGATTAGTTTCTTAATAACCTCCTTCAAATCAGCAGCCTTGTCTTTTCATTTTTTAACTTTCACTGGATCACTTTTTTTTAATTCTTTCATTGATTCGACGCTACTCAGCATTGCTAAATCTTTACTGACCACAAAGGTTCTTTTTGGCACAGTTTCTAAAAAGTCCTCAACATCCTCTTTGAACCAATCTATTTCTCCTTCTTTGTCGTGAATAATCTTTCCTTTTTTTTCAACCAATTTTTTTCCTCTGTGCATATCTCAAAAGTTCTTGTGAATCTGTTCCTCGATAGAAGTACTGGAATGTAATAATAACCAATTAACCAACTTAATTTTACCACCTAAAATTAATTTAAAATTAAAATTTTTATCTTCCTCTAATAATCTCCTAACTAATTTAGATTGGAATTTTTCGTCGGGAGAAAAGTTAACTTGACTTTACTTGCAAAACAGTAACTTTCCGAAACAAAATTTAAGTTGCTTAGAGAAATTTATTAGTTTAGAGTGTTTATACTTAGGCACTGATAACCAAACCAAAATCTACCACAACATTTACAATCGCTGAACTGGTTCTTTAAAGTATTTACAAGGAATGAGTAAATTAAAAAGATTACATATCTCCAATACTGACTTAAATAGCGGAATTGAATATTTACCGGAGAGTTTGTTTGGTTATAAATATAGCATTTCTTATTCCACTCAAGCCCGACCGGAGAGTAAAGTAGGAGCAATTAAATGGCAATTGGATTTATTTGCTGAAGTAGGACATAATTGAACAAGATTAAATTTTACTTGACCAGAAATTAAATCGTGGCTAGATATTGGTTTAAAAGTTAATGATTATAGTTATGCTCAGTGGTTAAGAGGTGTCAAGGATAAAAATTCTGACTGACTACTGAATTATGGAGATGATGAAGAGTTACGAATAGAATATAGAAAATTTTTAACTAATACATTAGAAGAATTTACTAGTAAGTCACCAATCATTAATTCCTCCGAAATAACACTATCACTAGCTGATATTTTAAGTCAAGATCCAACCAATCAAACTAAACGGCAATTATCCCTAACTTCGCAATTAAATACTACCCAAGAAAAGACTAAACAAGTTAAGATAATTACTAGTTTAGAATATTCTACTGAATTAATGGAAACAGATAATAACTGAACTAATATCCATCCTTCTTTTACTACTGAACTAATCAGTTGTTGAAAAAGTTATGGTTTTAGTGCTAACGAAATAAGAGACTGACTAAATACCCATGCTCCTAGCGAGCAAGAACAAGTTCTCCAAGAACCGGAATTTTATGCTTGATTAAGAGATATTAAACAAGTAAATAGTGATTGGGTTTTAAATTATAGTGATATTAAGGAATTAAAACAAGAATACCAAGCATATTTAGATAATCAATACCAAACCCAAATCCAAATCCCACCTAAACAAAACTAATTAAGTAGTAACAAAAGAAAGTAAGTGGTTAAGCAAAAAATAACAGAAACTGAAAACTGAAAGTTAATATGCTAACCGGTAGACGTGAAGTAGTTTATGTTTGTATAAAAAGCACCAAAAAGAAAACCGCTAAACATTCTGAACAATTTTTTCCAGTCTGAACAAAAAAAATATAGTCTATTTAAAAATTGCTTACTAATTTGCTTAAATTATTTTAATTCTAATAGGAAAGCAATAAAGTAATAACAATTAAGGTAAATTAGCAGTAAAGTATAAAGTAGAAGAAATTCAAGACCTATTCATCAAATAGTCAACTTTAACTAATTAAACATTTATGTTTAACCACTCTTAGCAAAAAAAGCCAGCAAAAGTTTTTTTGCGAAATAATTTTTATTATTTAAAACCGATTTAAAACAAAAATAAACTTATGAGTCAACCAAATAATAATGAAAAACTGCATGAATACCGAAAAGAAAAGGAAGAATTAAAATGAAAATGATACAATTTTATTGGTGTTTTCGTGGTTCAAATATGTGCTTGCCTTATATTTGCTATAATCTTGTGAGAAATTATTAAAAATATTAAAAAACCAAGCGAAGAAGAAGAAGAGAAGGTGGTTATACTCGCTCTTGTTATCACTTTAATTCTTTCTGGTATAATTAGTGTTTTTTTCACGTGAACTGGCTATATTGCCTGAGAGGAACTTCACGAAAAAATAGTGAAGGAAGAAATTGTTGAAGCCACAAAAAGTTTAAAAAGCGAACTACTAGAAACCAAAACTGAACTTTTGCTAACCCAAAATAAATTGTGGGAAGAGAAGGAAAAAGACACTAATAAAGAAAAAACTTAATATAGGAGTATAATAAACAATAATATAATAATTTATTATTAATATGGTAAACATAAACGTAGATTTGCCCAAAGAATTAGAAAATCAACTAAATTATTTGGAAATTGTTAGTAAGAGGACAAAAAGTTTTTTCTTTCGAGAGGCTTTAACACGCTATTTAGAAGATATGAAAGATCTTTATGTATCTTTAGAAAGACTAGAAAGAGGAGGTAAAACTTATACTTCAGATGAAGTAAAACAAAGACTCAATTTTAAATAAATGTATAAGGCAATTTGAAGAGATGAAGCGATAGAGGACTTAGCCAAGATTGACCGAATTATGGCTCAGAAAATTTTTAACAGAATAGAGGAATATTTGGTTAAAAATCCGCAACAGTTAGGGAGATCCTTTGACTGGTCAATACAAAAGATTATATCGCTATCGCTATGGCGATTACCGAATTATTTATCAAATAAGAGAAACAGAACTTTTATTGATAGTAGTAACAGTAGGTCATCGCAGAGAGGTCTATTAAATTTTTTCTAATTACTCACACAAATTTATTCTCTTCATAAAGAGCAACAAAGCAAAGAATATGAGTAAGAAATCGAACTAGCCAAATTTCACAAAGAACTAGGAAAAATAAAATGTTTTCGTTATTTTTGCGTCGAAAGCAAAAGATTACAAAGCGAGATTAAAAGGAAGCAAAAGAAAAGTTAAAATAAAAATTTAGTAAATAAATATGGTTAATACTAGTTTTTATTTAGGTTATAATGACCTTAATAATGAACAAAAGAAAAAGTTTTATTTTTGACTTATCATTAATTATATTTGATTATTTTTTTCACTTATGGTGACTTTATTTTTTTCCTTAGATGCGGTGACGTAATTGATTTGTGTAAAGAAAACAAATTAAATTTAATAGATAAGTTTAAGTGGGATTTTCTCTATTCTCGTTTATCTTTACTACCTTACTTACTCCTCATAATTGTTATATTCGGTTAAATCTTTATTTGACTGTGGCTAGATTGAATAAGCACATGACTTAGAAATTGTTTCATAGATTGGTTTAATATTTCTGAAAATTGGTATTTTTTCCTTTCTATTTGCGGTACCATTTCAGCAATTTGAGATCCTCAATGAGGAACTCTTATTTCAATATTAGGTTCCATTGAATCAAAAATAAGCGAGAAAATTAAAAATTAGGTAATTATATACAAGTTTAAACTAAAAATAATTTATGTATGCCAAAGTTTAAAAGTATAATTGATTTATTAGCATTATTTCCCACAAAACAAATAATTATTAATCATTTAGAAAGAAGTAGATGAGGTGGAAATTTGCCAGTCTCTCCCTTTGACCCTAATTCCCAAGTCTATAAATGTGCTAATAATTGGTATAAGTGTAAGAACACGAGCAAATTCTTTAATGTGAAAACTGGAACTATCTTTGCTAATACTAAGATAAAATTAAAAAAATGGTTTTTTGCTTTATATCTCCTCATAAATCATAAAAAAGGAATATCATCTTGTCAGTTAGCCAAGGATATCAATATTACACAAAAATCAGCATGATATTTATTAGATAATTTACGAAGCAGCCTTAAACAATCTAACTTTATTAAGGACATGTTGGAAAACTTTGTGGAAATAGATGAAACATTTCTCGGAGGGAAAAACAGAAATAAGCATTGAAATAAAAAAGTTCCTCATTCACAAGGTAGAAGTTGAAAAGATAAAGTTCCGGTATTAGGTATGTTAGAAAGAAATAGCAACCTAATCACCAAAGTAGTTAAGAATACTCAACAGAGTATAATTAAGCCAATAATTAACCAGAATATTAAAAAGGGTTCTGATGTTTATACGGATGAATGGCATGCCTATAAAGATTTACACCATAACTTTAACCATCAAATAGTCAACCATAGCATTAAGCAATATGTAAATAAAAATGCTTCGACTAACGCTATTGAGAATGTGTGGTCGCATTTAAAGAGAAGCGTTTATGGAACTTATCATTGAGTAAGCAAAAAGCACACCCAAAAATACACTGATGAGGCTGTTTTTCGTTATAATACTCGAAAATACAGCGAACACGAGAGGTTTGATTTGGTACTTTCATCAATGGTGGGTAAAAGTTTGAGTTGTAGAGAGGCAATATAGAAAATAAACAAAAAAACCATGTTAAAAATAGGAACTGTATTTAGTGGAATAGGAGCATTCGAACAATCTTTAAAGAAGTTGAATATTAACCATAAAATCTTATTTGCTTGTGATAACGATAGATTTGTTAAGCAATCTTATTTTGCTAACTATGACATAAGTGATAATAGGTGATATAATGATATCTTTGACATTAATGGAAAAAAGTATCGAGGTAAGATTGATTTATTTGTGGGAGGTTCACCTTGTCAAAGTTTTAGTGCTATTGGGTTTAGAAGGGGTTTAAAAGATAAAAGAGGATTATTGATTTTTGAGTTTGTTCGGTTGGTTAAAGAAATTCAACCCCAAGTTTTTATTTTTGAGAATGTTAAAGGCTTGTTAACTCATAATAAGGGCGAAACTTGAAAGCAAATATTCGCTAAATTTAAAGAAACTGGTTATTATCTTAAACATCAATTACTTAATGCTAAGGATTATGGCATGCCTCAAAGTCGCACCCGTCTTTTTTTAGTAGGTTTTAAAGAGAAAAATAATTTTACTTTTCCTTTCCCTATTGAGTTAAAAAAGATTATGAGTGATTTTTTGGAGTATGTTTTCACCAACGACCAAGTCATATCTCAAAAAGGTAAAGATTATGTGCTAAATGAGGAAAGGAGAAAAAAGAAAATAACCCAAATTGACGGAGAAATTATGCTTTGTCAAGTAAGAAATCAACAAAGCAATTTTATCGGTGATTTTGTCAGTGAAAGTTTTGTTAATTCTAATAAGGAATTAGACTACATCATAGAGAGAGAGAGAGAGAGAGAGAGAGACAAAAAACGATTATTTGGAACAATTTATCCTTTCTGACAAATTACAAAATACTATTCTCCAACGAGGCAAACCTAATTTACAAGTAGCAAAAACCATATTAAGCACCTCGTGAAAATATCATTATGCCAGCATTGATAATTATGTTAGTTACGATAAGGAAAGAATTAGGAGGCTAACCCCGCGAGAATGTTTAAGATTAATGGGTTTTGGTGATGATTTTAGAATTGTAGTTAGTAATACCCAAGCCTATCGTCAAGCGGGTAATAGCATTGTCGTTAATGTTTTCGAGCGTCTTTTGCCTAACATCCTCAAAGAGTTAAAAAGTGATAATTCTTATACTTCGGAGAACAATAACAATTCATTTTCTCTCTCTAATTCTAGTAATGGTTCTGATAATTCCAAGCCCTCTTTAATCTTATTAAGAACTTTAACTATCTCCAATGAATATGTTTACTCCAAAAATAAGCACGGCATCTCGGAAACTCACGGACAGAGCAAGATAAAGTTTAGTAAGAAAGAGTTTTTAGAGATTTTTGGTAATCAGATGAAAGGCAGAATTTACTTTAACAAAAAGGCAACTACTAATTTCCTCAACAACTTAAAAACTCGTTGAGAAAAGATGGAAAAGACTGATTTAGAGAATTACAAAGAACCTAATTTAGAATTAATTGCTGAAAAAATTAACAAATTTCAAGAGAAATATGATGAGGCATCTGATTTAGTGGAACAAGAATATTATTTCACTGAGTATAGTAAAGATAGATATTCATTAAATGTGGATATTTTTAAAGAAATAGTTTTTTATGTTGCTATTCCTTTTGAAACTTTTATTGATATTCTAAAAGATAACCAAAATAATCTTTATATTTCTTTTGGAATTGATTTTTCTCTTATCAAAAATAGTCTACTTGCTAAAATTAAGCAAAAACTATTATCAGACAAAAACTATAAAAAGGCAAGAAAAGGACAGTCTAAATTAAGAGAAAAGTTGGTAGTAAAATACCAAAAATGCCAAATAACTGAATTAAAACACCCAGAATTATTAATTGCTTCCCATGTCAAACCACATTCCCTATCTAATGAGGAGGAAAAATACGACCTAAATAACGCCTTGCTTTTGAGTGCTACCTTTGATAAATTGTTAGATTTAGGACTGATGACTTTTGATAAAAATGACTATCTCCTTTTTAGTGATATTTTACCCAATGAGGATATTTATAAGTTGAAAAGAGATATTGTTAACTATTGTCTAAACTTTTCTGAAAAACAAAGAGAATATATTGATTTCCATCGCAGTAGCATATTTAGAGTAGTTAACTATCCTATAACTACTAATGAAAGATGGAGATAAAATAACTTTATATGACAAAAAAACCCAACAAGAAAGAGCAAAATAAAGATATTAGACCAATAAGCCACGAGGAATTTGACAAAGCATTAAAAGTTTTATTAAATACCCCACCTCGAAAAAGAAAAAAGAGAGGCAAATAATCTTGGTATAAACTTGTATATAATTCCCAAATTAAATATTATGACTAATTCTAATCCCGAAAACTATCTATTAGAAATCAGAAATAAGTCAGTTTTAGAGGAAAATTCGATAGAGAAGGAAAGCATTGATTTAATAATTACTTCTCCTCCTTACAACGTGGGGATTGATTATAGTTCTAACGGAGACAATTTAACTTATAAAAGATACTTAATATTTTCTCGAAATTGATTAAAAAACTGCTATCGATGAACCAAAAACACTGGCCGATTATGCCTTAACATTCCGTTAGATAAAAATAAGAACGGCAAAAATAGTGTTTACGTTGATTTAACTACTATTGCTAAAAAAATCGGCTGGAAATATCAAACTACGATTATTTGAAACGAACAAAATATTTCTAAAAGAACTGCTTGAGGTAGTTGATTGTCAGCTTCAGCTCCTTCCATTATTTCTCCTGTTGAAGTTATTGTAGTTCTTTATAAAGGAGAATGAAAAAAAGAACAAATGGGAATGTCTGACATTACGAGAGAAGAATTTCTAGATTGGACTAACGGCTTATGAACTTTTAATGGAGAAAATTCCAAAAGAGTTAATCATCCTGCTCCTTTTCCCAGAGAATTACCAAAAAGATGTATCAAATTATTTTCTTTTGTGGGTGATGTAATCTTAGATCCTTTTGCTGGTAGTGGCACAACTTTAATTGAAGCTATCAACAATCAAAGGTACGCTTTGGGATTAGAAATTGACGAACAATACATTTCTAATAGTAAAACAAGGATAGAAAAAGAATGTCATTTTCATCATAATTCTTTACAAGAAAAATTATCATCATGTTAGAGTATATAGTAGATATCGGAAAAGAAAATAAGTCAGTTGAAATTTATTATCAAATTTTTGGTAAAGAGTGAGGTAAATATATTGAAAGTGCTTCCGAGTTCTTAAAAGCATCTTGGAAAAAAATTGAAGTTAATGATAAACTAACTAAAAATTATCGAGGTATATTATTTGAATATCTGATAGCTTGTTGTTTATATTCAAAAAAAATCTTACCTTTTTATCGACAAGCCAAAATTAATTTTGTCCCTAATGCTACCTATGACATAACTCTTTATAATTCTCAAGGTTATCCTATTACTTTAAGTCTCAAAACTTCGTTGAGGGAAAGATACAAACAAGCTGACTTAGAAGGTATGGCTTTAAAAAATGTTCATCGTCGGGCTAAGAATTATTTAATAACTTTGGATGAAAGAGAATATAAAGGAGTAAAAAGTAAAATAGAAAAGGGTGACGTGGGAGGACTTGATAGAGTTATTCTAGCTGATAAACAAGAATTTGATGAACTACTGGCTGAATTAGGCAAGATGAATTTTTCCAAGGCTAAAGTTATTGAAATTATTACTGGTAAAATTATTGAGTAAAAATCAATAATGATTCTAAATTTGAATAACTACATCGAAAGAAATTTAAATAACTAATTAGTTATGTCTTACTTTAGCATCTCAATAAATTAATCCCTACTTCGAAAATCCCGAAATTTCAACATCCCTTCTTTCAGCATATTCACTCATTTAGATAGTAAACTCTTTTTCCCTCGCAAAACACAATTTTTAAGTTTACTCTTGGCTTTTTCTTCTAAATTAAAGCAGAAATTTACTAATTGGTTATCAGTTTCTTTTTTGTTCTTAGTAAAATGCATTAGGCAATATTTTTTCTTCACCTTTCTCATTCCTACTTCACAAAAATAAAAGTCTTGAATAGCATGTAATATCTCATGTTTACCCGGTTCATCAATCATAAAGTCATCTCAGTTCCTTTGACTAGGATTTATTTTTTCTTCGAGGGTTAAATAGTGAGGGTCTTCTTCTCCTTCAACAAGGTTAATAAATATATGACATCAAATAGTTCCCCTCAGTCCAGTGTTGATGTATTGACAAACTTAGAGAGAGAAAGCAAAAAATTAACTTCTAATTTTTTAAAGGCAATTCTTTTTTTAGGCAAGGAGAGATTTATTTCGTTTTTTTCCAGTCTAATTTACTTTTGCTTTTCCTGATAATTCAGGATAAATTAATAAAAAAATAAGTATGAAATTTAATAAATGGTGAGGTCTGTTAATAGGACTAATAATAAGTGTAATTACTGGCTTCCTAATGGGAGGCTATAACAAAGGTGATAATTTAAAGGATTTAGCGGGATTAGGAATAATCGCTGTTTTCTTTATAATTGGCTGATGTTTAGAGGAATCCAAAAAAGATAAATCAGAAAAAAATAAAGATTAAGGGAAAGTTTGGTTTTTCCCTTATCTAATAAGTATTTTGCAAAGTAACTTATTTTTAGGCATGGATAATTACGCATCACAAAAATACGAAAATTAAAAAAAATATTTTCCTACATTTACAAAAAAGAAGGAAAATAAAATTGGTCATGACAAAAGAATGAAAGGAAAAATTTTTAAACTATAGGAGAAAATCCAAATCCAAACTTTTAATTTTGCTCCTATTCATTTCCTCTTTTTTCGTGCGAAAGAAAAAAACTGACTATCTAAAAAAACTTCTTTCCATTTTTTTAGTGACTGTTAAACATTATAATTATATTATAAAATAATAAACTAACACCCATGTTGGAAACACCAGTAAGACAACAATGTTTTGGATTTAATCATTACTTCCTTACCTCAAAACCGAGAAAATACTCTAGGAAAACTTTAAAAATATGAGAAAGAAGAGAAAGGAAAAAATTATTGGGTGAAGGGAAAACTAAATCGCAAGCCAACAAAATAATCGAAGTTTTTAAAGAAGAAGAAAAAAAAACATGAAGGTGCGAATTGTGTCAAAAAGTTGTTGAGGATCGACGAAGAAAAGAAAAAAAAGAGAAAGAAGAGAAGAAAAAAATTGAAAAAGAGAGAATAGAGAAAGAAGAATTTCGCATTGTTAAGATAGAAGAAGGTTTAAACTATATACGAGAAAAGTTAGAAAAAGACAAAACTTTGACTGACAAAGTTGAAATTATAAATCAAATAAACGAAATCAGGCAAGCACTTCAACCTACTAAGTTGAGAGAAGGACAAAAGAAAGAAGAATGAAAAGAACTATGAGACTTAAAAAAAAACTATACAAAAAAAAACTGAGACATACCACTCACCAAAAAACAAGAGGATAAAATTTGAGGGGTGAAAAGTATTGACGGATTAAGACGGATTGTCGAGGATATCGAAAAAATCCATGGTGAAATTCAATATTTGAAAGAACATAGTATTTATTCACTTAAAACCTGAAAACACCAAGTAGGCTGACCGGTTTTTTTAGTTTCGGTTGCGGTAGCTATTAAAAAAATTAGAAAGATTATTAAAAAGAAGTCAAAGCAAGCGGCTAATATCCAAGAGGAAGTGCAAGAGAAATTTAATTTGTGAAGACTGAATATGCTTTTATCAGTAGCTGGTTACGCAGTTTCTTTCTTTATATTGAAAGGTGCTATCGATAAATGACTTCGCCCTAATATTGCCTGATGTTTAGAAAATTGAGAAAACACAACCATTTTGTCAGTGACCGGAATATTAGGCGGTTTATTTCTCCTAGATAGTTATATATCTTCGGAATTAAAAACACCTTTACAAAGGTTAGCTATTAAAATCGAAAGTGCTAATATAAGTGAAAAAGAGAAAAAGGAATTATTATCTATAACTCAACGGTCTAACGAAACTTTTAAAGAAACCTTAAAAAGGTTTGGTTTACTAACTATTGCCGGAACTCTCATTAAATTATTAGGAAAAGCCTTTGATGAAAAATTTATTGCTAATTTTTGCTATGTTATTCCGATAGCCTTTGGCGGTTGGCAAATTTGAGAAGTTAGTAAAAAAATAAAAAGGAGTAAGTGAGAAGAAAAAAATTAAAGGGTTTTTTGTGTCAAAGAGAATCATCTAAAAAAAGTTCTAGCAAGAATTTCTTTTATCACCATAGTTTTTTTAAATATCCTTTCGTGTTTGGTATAAAATTTGTTCCTGTATTTCCATATTGCCTGGTTCACTGCGAGTAGCTTGGGAAGAGTTAATTAGATTATCAGTTATGATCAAATCAGCGAAAATTTCTTCTCACTTTTTTTCTAGTTCGGAGTGAGGAATCAGTTCTCTTGGTTTTTTCCCGCTGTCGCTTCCCTTTTGAGAGGATTCTGCTGTTTCAGATTCTAGTTCGGTTAAGTATTGGACTAATTTTTCCCTTTGGTACCCACGCTTAGATTTTTTTCACTCTCTTCAATCTTTCTTTTCGTCTCCTTTTTCTCATTCACACTTTTCTAAGCGTTCTAGTCAGATCAAGCATTTTTCCAACCTAGTGAGGATAATATCAAAGGTTTTTTGGAGAGATTTTTTATCTTCTTCAGATTCAGAAGAACTTGAGTCCGCAAAAGTTGATTCTTCAAAGTCTTTAAGACTTTTATAAGCAAAATAGATTTTTTGGAGAGAAGTTTTTAAGAGACCAATCAGCCGAAGTGATTCAATCCAATCTCTTCATTCTAACGAAATTTTCTTAGTAGTCGAATCTCAAAGTTCGATTAGTGCATTTAAATCCTTAGAAACAACAAAAATTGGGTCTTTAGATAATCAACCTATCTCTGCTGATTTCGTGATCAACGCATCTTTAATCTTTTTTTTTGTTTTTTTTGAATCTGAGTCGTCCGAATATAAACCAAGTAAACTCTTTGATTTGAGTTCAGTTGAAACATATTCTTTAGTGAACCAATTTTCACAAATTCAAAACTCCTCTGAAATGTCACTTTTGGTTTCTTCTTCATCATCAGAACTTTCACTTTCAGTACTGCATATGGAATGCTCATACTCTGCTAGCAACAAAGTTCTTTTATACTCTTCATTAACCTCTAAAAACTTACTTAAATTTTTTTCTACTACTGAAAACGAGGTCTCCATTTCTCCAAAAGCACTTTTCTCTAAAAAAATTATCGTTTCAGAAGAATAAAACGGGAAACCTAAACTTTTAAAATCGGGAACATCCTCACTTAGTAGTTGTTCGGACAATTTTTTAGGAGAATCAAAAACTTTATTTAAATAAAACAACCAAACTCACTTTTTCGGTGATATTGTAAATTCAAAAAAGTAATCAAACTCTATTTTATCTGAAATAACCCATTCAACGTAATCTATTCCGCTTTCGTTCTCTCTTTGTTCGACTATAGACTCAATTATGAGTTCTTCAATCAAGTCAGTCATCTCACTAGGAAAAGACTTTTCTTTGTTAAGTCAACGATAAAACTGTCTCCTTCCCAATAAGTTAGTAATATTTATGTCAAAAAGTCTTAGTAGAGAAATTGGAAACTTATAAATTTCTCTTCTCTTCTGCACATTGTTATCATTGTTGCTTGAGTCAGTCATGATTTTCTTCTATAAGATAATTATATAAATAATTATACTTGTTTATTCGTTTATTCAACTACAATTAAAAGCATTTACTTCCCTAAAAATGGCGATTGGGCTGTAATTATAAGATAGAGGTTATACGATTTTCTGATCTCTACCCATATAAGAAAAAAACGAAGAAAACGAAATTCTAGAAAGTTTGAAAAAAACTAACAGCAACTAGAATAGCAGCAAAAAAAAAAAGAGTTTAAGCAGAAAATTAAGCAAACACCTCTGTTTTTTTTATTCAAGAAGAAAGTTAAATTTTAACATGCTTATTTTCCTCGTTTTTTTTACTATCAATTGAAATTCTTGTGAATAATTTTTCACGACAGAAATTTTACAAGCAAAATTGTAAGATAATTTTTGAAGAAGTTGATTTTTTTTCCTTTTTGCTGCTAAATTTTTTAATCCTCACCTAACTATTTCTTTCAACATCTTCGTTATTTTAAAAACTTAAAACAGTCAGATAATAAGAGATATTTATAGGTTTATAAAATAAATTACTTGGCTAATTTATTTATAAAACATATATATAATAAAAATACAAAAAATTATGACAACGGAAATTAAAAACATACTTCTAGTAGGAAGCACAGGGAGTGGTAAATCAGCATTGGCTAATGTGATAACAGGGACAAATGACTTTCAAGAAGGTTATGGATGGGTAAGTAAGACGAGTACTCTTCAAGAAAAATTTTTAGAATGAAACGAAACTAAATATCGAGTAGTAGATACTGTTGGACTAAACGATAACAGTGGATTGAGCGAGCAAGAAGTTCTTTTTCGAATAGCAGAAGGGGTGTGCAGAACGGAAGAAGGAATAAATCAAGTTCTCTACGTTCCTTTTCCTAATTCATCTGTTTCCGGAGGCATTAGTGACAAAGGATGTTGTTAATCGATAAAAATGATGAATAAAGATAACAAAGAATTAAAATATTCTTATAATGATTTACTAAAAAAAATAGGTGAATGATTACCTGATATCAAAATTGAGAAAAATGGTATTAGCAATGATAAAAAAATCTATACCGAACTTAGACTTCAACAGTTATACGAATTTTTCATTGAATATAGATTAGATAATCCTTTGTGCAACAGAATTAGTTGTCGTAATGCTAATCCTTGTCACTCTCATCAAGGCGAGGAAGAAGAAGGAGAGGAAGTTATTATCCAAAAGTTAATTTCTTTGCTTGACTGGCAAAAGGAATACCATTTAGAAAACGAAAGTGATAAAAACATACTTTCTCAACTTATTTCGCAATTAGAGCAACCTATCAATCTCGAAACCAAGTTAGAATTTTTTAGCGACTTTTTAGAAAATCATTGAAGCCTAGTTAGAAAAAATTCTTTTTATGAAATAGAAACAAGGTTAAAAAAATTAGTTGGAAAAGAAAATCACAATGAAGTCATTGAAAATCAAGGTAATCACGAAAACGAGCAAGAAAACAAGATGAGATTTTTCACTTCTCCCCGGATGTGGTTGCTTTTAATAGTAATAACAGTAGTGGTGGTCGGATGAATTATTTGTCGTCAAATTAAAGTTAGCAAAGAAAGAATTTCGAAAAAATTTTCAACTTAACACAGTAGTTTTTTCTGCAACTTTTCTTTTATTCTGTTTTTTTACCAATGATAAAAGAAATAAAAATTATAAATACTTGTTTTTCTGTATTTTTTGCTTATTATTTATTTTTTGTGATTCTTATAATACTAGGAATAACTTTTACGCTAAAATTACGACTAATTTGTTAGAACACAAAAAAAATCACTTTACTTTCTTAATCCTCCCATAATTGATAATTAGGTCGGGAATAAAGAATATTTTGAATTAGAGTTAACTTTATTTCTCCCCTTTTAATTTTTAAAGGTGAGGAATAAATGCTAAAAAGAGATAAATAACATTCACAAAGCCCATTTAATCCTACTTTAACCTAAAAAAAAAATAAGAAAAATAAAGCAAGGGATTAAAATCTAGCCTAGATAGGGAAATTATCGTAAAAATTGCTCAAATTTTTTCACTTGAATAAAATTCATAACAGATAACAAAATCAGAAGAATAAAACAAAGGATTTACACAAAAAGATATTAGTGCTTAGATATTGGAGAAAGATAATTATTAATTAAGGGACAAAAGGTCATTCACAACCATCACTATCTTTTCTGAAAAATTTGAACCACAATATCAGAAAAATAAAAAAAAATACAGTGGAGACAACAATCATCCTCTCCCAAAAATTAGTTCTATACCTATATGCACCCGTCAGAGAAATTTTGTTTTGGATAGAACGCAACACAACCCACACACAAGCATCTATCATTCCTATTATAATCGAAGTAAGAAAAAACTTTACTAGAATTGAAAAACTCAACTTTCTTGTCTTCGCCATAACTAAATATAAGCAAAATGTTATTTAATTTCTTTCAAACTCTTTTACCCCTTTCTTTTCCAATTATTCTTCAAATTCCTATTCCTCAAAAAAAAGATTATTTTTCTTTTTCATAATGATTATAATTTATTTTAAATTAATCCATATATAAAAAAACGTATAAAAATACAATTATAATACCTTTTTAAGAGAAAATGCTGATAAGCGAAGATGCTTTTAAAAAAGATAAATGAAACATAACGTGAAACATTACTGATTTTCGGAATATAAAAAATATTAAATTTAAATTTATTAGAGGTGGTATAACGATAATTGTGGGAGAAAACAACATAGGAAAAACTAATATACTGGATTACATTTATGAAGAAAACAAAGAATGAGATAAGTTTCAAGTTAACAAAGAAAGTTACATTGAAGAAGAAACAAGAGAAGGACTGATACCCAGTTATCGAGAACCCTTTCCTCTATTTGATCTGTTTTTTTCAAGGAGATTTAATTTAATTTTTTCGATTTACGGACCTAATCGTTATAAGACGTTTCCTTCAAAAATTATCCACGCTTTTCATCCACAATTTGTAGAGAAGCCAAAAGAGTCTAAAATGATTCTTTCTTACAAAGTTTATTATTTTGACCTGACAGCAAGTTCTTCTTTTTTAATAAGAGAAAAGAACAAAGATTTATCGTTAAAGAGAGTGAAATTTCGTAGTTGTGAAATTCACTATGGAAAGAGTGAAAGCGGAAACAAGAAAATGAAAAGAGGAATGACAGAAGGCGAGAAATATTTCATGTTAGAAAGTCAAGAGAATCCCGAGGAGAAGAATGAAACTTGAGTTCCTCGTTTTAGTGTTAGAGGGACAAATTTTATCAAAGGCGAAGAAAATGGCAAAATAACCTATTGAGGTTTCAATAAAAACGTTTTTCACCCCCTAGATAAACTGGGTTCAGGTTATTTAAAGTACGAAACAATAAATTCTTTATTAGAAGATTTAAAAAAAGAAAAAAAATTTCAACAAGCACCACAATACAAAACAACCGAAGGGAATTGAAAAGCACCGACCTATCCAAAGCACCTTCACATACCAATCTTATTAATAGACGAACCAGAAATTTTTCTTCACCATTCGCTTGTCTCAAAGTTAGCAGAAAATCTCAAAAAGACCAAAGAAGAAAATGTTACAACAGTTTTGACAACCCATTCTCCAACTTTCTTATCTCATTTTGTTAATGAATTATTTACCGGCACAGAACCAAATCTAGTTAATCTAGTTATAGTTAGAAAGGATAAAAATGGTAATCTGGATAATCCTTTAAATCTTGGGGAGATAGTAGAAAGCATCAGAAAGGAAGTTACGGAAGGATCGTGAAATAAGTATTGTCCTTGTTTTGAAGAAAAAATGAAAAATGACAAAGAATTTTATTATAATAAGTGAAAAACTCTTTTAAATGAACACACATTAAAAATCTTTTTTTCTAAAAAGATATTATTTGTCGAAGGGATAACAGAGTACGTTCTCTTTACTAGTTCGTTCATGAAAAGGGAAATACCCGCACTAGAGGAAATTGAAGTAATACCTATTTTTGGAAAATTCAACTATATATTTTTCAGTAGGTTGAGCAATAAACTGGGGATAAAAAGTAAGTTTTTGCTGGATAAAGACAATGAACTTGTGGAAAAAGCTGAAAAAATTGAGAAAAGTAAAACAGAGAAAGAGAGAATAAAAGGAACAAAACTAAAAGGTTGTGATCATGAACCAGAAAAGTGTATCGAGGAACAGCTTCACAAGAACTTTTGAGATATGCACAGAGGAAAAAAATTGGTTGAAAAAAAAGGAAAGATTATTCACGACAAAGAAGGAGAAATAGATTGGTTCAAAGAGGATGTTGA
>Ga0134125_10003192_pt1 | contig 19073 bp, 19 predicted proteins | sample KB31751_FD_96464 | JGI IMG/M metagenome (GOLD analysis project Ga0134125, IMG submission 96464) | Terrestrial soil microbial communities with excess Nitrogen fertilizer from Kellogg Biological Station, Michigan, USA - KB3-175-1 | ecosystem: Environmental > Terrestrial > Soil > Unclassified ... | reverse complement strand
CCACCAGTGGAGTTCGAAGCGGAGTACTATCGTCAGCAATCCGGTCTGGCCATCGCGGCCTGACCTAAACCCGGAGCTCTCCGGAGATCCCGGGGCGATTCAGTGGGCGAGGAAGGAGTCGAACCTTCCGAGCTCAAATGAGCACCTGATTTACAGTCAGGAGCTACCACTTATGGAATACTCGCCCAAATGAAGAGACCCCTCAGGGCAGTCCGGATAATCGTCTACGACGGTTTCTGCCATCTCTGCAGCGAGTGGGCGCGCTTTCACCACCGTCATCCGGCAAAGCCCCCGTTCGATCTTGTCGCGATGCAGAGCCAGCGAGGTCGGGAGCTCCTGACCAGTAATGGTGTCGATCCGGACGATCCCACAACCTTCCTGGTGCTCGACGCCGGCAAGACCTTCACTCAATCAGACGCCGCTATCCAGGTGATGATTGCATCCGGAGGACTCTGGTGTCTGGCGTCGCTCGCGAGGTGGGTTCCCCGCCGCTTGCGGGATGAACTCTATGGGTTTGTCGCGAGAAACCGCTACCGCTGGTTCGGCAAGCGGACGAGCTGCTATCTGCCGCCCTGAGATCGAACGGATACGCGGGAGGGTCATTGCACACGGTTCTCGTTCTGGGCGGCTACGGATTTTTCGGACATCGCATTTCCGCGAGCCTTGCCGCAGATCCGTCGATCCGGCTGCTAGTAGGTGGCCGCCGCCGAGATCGCGCGCTCGAAACGGTCCAGCAGCTGGGTCTCGGCAACGAACACGCGCTGGCGATCGACGCCAACCACAGCGACTTCGAGCGCCTTCTGGAAGAGAGCCAAGCAGAGATCCTGATCCATACCGCAGGGCCCTTCCAGCAGCAGGACTACAGGGTCGCCCGAGCCGCGATTGAGGCTGGCTGCCATTACATCGACCTGGCCGACGGCCGGCAATTCGTCGCGGGCATCGCCGCTCTTGACGATGCCGCTCGCACGCGAGACGTCTCCGTAATCAGCGGCGCGAGTTCAGTTCCCGCCCTATCCTCCGCGGTCGTGGATCGCTACCAGGCGCGGTTCGCCCGACTGGAGTCAATCGAGCTCGCAATCAGCTCCGGCGCGCGAGCGCCTGGCCTTGCAACGGTCCAAGGCATCTTTGGTTACGCAGGACTTCCCTTCCACTATTTGAGCGATGGCGAGTCGGCGACGGCTCACGGATGGCTTGGCCTGCGGCGACATCGCTTTCCCATGCCAGTCGGTGCCCGATGGCTATCCCGCTGCGACATACCGGATCTCACCCTCTTTCCGCGCCGCTATCCCGGCGTGACTACCGTCTCCTTCGAAGCCGGATTCGCGAGCGACCTGGGGCACTTAGTCGTTTGGACCTTGGCACGGCTCGTCAAGGCGCGCGTCCTCCCCAGCGCCACCCCCTTCTCAGCACCGCTCAATCGCCTGAGCCGTTGGATCGAGCCCCTTGTCAGTCACAAGGGCGGCATGTTCGTGCGACTCAAAGGACTCGGCCACGACGGCGAGCTACTCCGCATGACCTGGAACCTCATTGCGCAAAATAACCACGGCCCATACATCCCGTGCGGAGCCGCTGTGGCGCTCACCAAGAAGTTCTGCAGTAACGTGCGACTGCCGTTAGGTGCAATGCCTTGTATGGGTCTACTCAGCGTCGAGGAATACCTAGCAGCCCTTCCAGGTCTTGACCTGCAGGAGATTGTGGAGTGAGCGCCTACTTCGTCCTGAAGGTCGTGCACATCCTCAGCGCGGCTGTCCTGGTCGGGACGGGATTCGGGATTGCGTTCTTCAAATGGATCGTCGACCGGACCGGCAACATCGGCGCAATCCGCATCATTTCCGAGAAGGTCGTGCTTGCGGACTGGATCTTCACCCTGCCGGCCATCATCGTGCAGGCAGGTACCGGAGTCGCCCTGGCGCAGGTTGTGGGTTATCCGCTTACCCGCGGATGGCTCTTGGGCGCGATCTGCCTCTTCTGCTTCGCCGGCCTCTGCTGGGTACCCGTGGTCCGCCTCCAAATCCGTATGCGCGATCTCGCTCGCGCGTACGAGAAGCATGACATGCCGCTTGGGGAGAAGTATCTCCGCTATTCTCGAATCTGGTTCTGGCTCGGCGTGCCGGCCTTCTCTGCGGTCATCGTGATCTTCTGGCTCATGGTGGCCAAACCCTGAGAGTGATAGGCAGCTCCGAAGACCGTTGCGCAGGTGTTCCCCTGATGGTACGTCGCACGACAGAGGAAATCAGGCTAGGGTCGGAATCGAAGGTTTGACCTAAGCCGTTGAAAGCGAAGGCGGATTAGCCGCCCTCCTCCCCGGATACCCCGACCGCGTACCCCTGCCCATCGCGCCTCAGGCTGTTCAAGGCGGCGCCCGCCCGTGCGTCAACACGAGCGAGCGCCTACCGCAACCAGCCTGGATAAGAGGCCGATCATGGGTACTTTCGGTCGCCGTGTCGATTCTACTCGGAGAATGCGCCGCCGCCCGGTCCGGGTGTCCTCTGTTGTCCGGCGCCGTCGCGCCACACCGAAGGCGCCGGACTTCTCCCAAATCATGGCTCACCTGGCCGACGCGATCGCCTTTATTCGCGTCAGCCACCGATCGCTTGACCACCTCGACATCGCCTTCGAAGAGCAGTCGCTATTGCGAATGGGGCTTGCCGCTTTGGATGCGGTTTATACGGAGATCGACCTGGCATCCATTGCGATCTCACAGCACCTGCCTCCTTGAGTGTGACGAGACGAAAAAGTCGCACCACTGGTGCGACAAATTCTTCCAACTGCGTCTCAGTGTGTCTGACGCTGTACCAGGACGTCTCCAATGACATCTAACTATAACGTCGGGCGCGGATGCTGCGATTATTTCCGGCATGGCGTTTTGAATGAGTTTCAATCAAACTGCCGCGCTTTCCGCTAGGAGGTCGCGTGGGCTGGCGCTCCCCAGATGCTGGCGGGACAAATCCCTCACAACTTGCGCGTATTCCTAAACTGGGATATTATTCATGCGGTCCAAACTTGAGCCGGGTGAGCGGCCGCTCTTCTGGGTGGCGTCCTCGAAGAAGGATCTACTTGCCATGCCGGAGCCCGCCGTCCGAGCAATCGGCGTGGCACTTGGCGTGGCTCAGTATGGTGGAAAGCACCCGTCCGCCAAGCCTTGGAAGGGTGAAGGACCAGGTGTCCTCGAGGTAGTCGAGGATTTCGATGGCGATACGTTTCGCGCAACCTATACGGTGAGGTTCGCCAAGGCAGTCTACGTGCTGCACTGCTTTCAAAAGAAGTCGCCGACCGGTATTAAAACCGCCAAGTCCGATGTTGAGCTGGTGGGGCGGCGCCTGAAGGCTGCACGACGCGAGTACGAGGAACGATATGGCAAGGCGAGCAAATAGGCGCATTCCGATCGAGGCAAGCTCCGGGAACGTATTTGCGGATCTCGGACTCCCTGATGCGGCAGACCTCGATACGAAAGTGCGCCTCGCAGTGAAGATTAATATGATGCTTGCCGCGCAACGGCTCAACCAGGCCACGGCGGCTGCACGACTGGATGTCAGTCAGCCGAAGATCTCCGCGCTGAAGAACTACCGCCTCGACGGGTTTTCCGTTGAGCGACTTATGAACTTCATAGCGGCGCTTGGGGAGGACGTGAGAATATCCTTCAGCCCGCGAAAGACAGCAGGATCGCACGGAAAAATTGTCGTTGAAGGACCGTGATGATCGGGACTTCATAAGGGATCAGTATGCGTGCGCAGTCTCGTGAGCAGGCGAGCCATCGCCAGGGAGATATCAACGTCTATGCCGATCTCGGCTATCGCGCTCCGGAGAGCATGCTCGTGAAAGCGCAGCTCATCACCAGAATTGCGGAGCTCCTGGCGGAGAAACATCTGACGCAGACCGCTGCTGCAACCTTGTTCGACGTCCCGCAACCGAAGCTATCGAAGATACTCCGGGTCCAATTCCGGGGATTCTCGGAGCGCAGGCTGCTGCGATCCCTGATACAGCTCGGACAGGACGTGCACATCATCGTTCGCGCAAGGCAGGATCAGAGCAGCACCGGTACGGTGTCGGTGACTTTCAGGTAGCACCCAATCGTCATGGACGAAGGCGAATCGAGGCTTCAAGAGAGCTTTTCCGCGCAGGGCTACATGGTGCTGCCCCGGTTCCTCGCCAATGATGAGATCGGTGCGGTCGAAGCTAGGCTTTCAAAGGATGCGGGGGCCCTCGCCGGTAGCCGCACCCTCCTCGAGCTTCAGTGGTGCATGAACCTAGCCCGACGAATACACAACGACCCGCGTCTCAGCAGCATATGGCCCAGTGGCTCGCGTGCCGTTCTCTGCACCTACTTCGAGAAGTCGCCGGCGAGAAACTGGCTGGTAGCGCTGCATCAGGATCTCAGCATCCCAGTCGCAGAGCGCACGGAGGCATTGGACTACTCAGGATGGTCCAGGAAGGACGGCCATCTCTTCGTCCAGCCTCCCCTGGAAGTCCTTGAGCAATCAATCGCGGCACGCATGCATCTGGACGCGTCCGACGAGGAGACCGGCGCCCTCAAGGTCGTGCCGCGCTCCCACAGTCTCGGACGCTTGCGCCCTCAGGAGGCCTTAGCGGCGAGAGACGCGTACGGCGAGCGAATCGTGCCGGTTCCGCGTGGCGGCCTGATGCTCATGCGTCCGCTCCTTCTGCATGCCTCGTCCAAGGTGATCGGGAACGCGCGGCGCGGAGTACTTCATTTCCTGTTTGGGCCACCGACCCTGCCCGGCGGAGTCCGGTGGCCCTAGCCGAAGCACACCCAAATATCTCGCGACCTCCAGATAGTAAGAGGCCCCGGCATCTAGACACCGAGGCCAATCACCGATCGGGAACCAACCCCCGATCCAACCTCGATTATGAAGGTGCAGCTTTTGCGGTGCAGCCCAGTACTCGTCACGTCAATTTACCTTTCTCGCCCCGGAATTCTGGTTTGTGGCGAAGTGTTGACGGAAGTAAACATCTGTAGACAACCTGCCACATCGCAGATATGTCCGCGTCCAATCGGATACTTCAATTGGCTCGACGGTTTGGAACGGTCACGCGCCGAGACGTTATCGCGGAACGTATTCATACCCAGCACCTTAGCCGTCTGGTCCAAGCAGGGGAACTCGAACGCGTAGCACCCGGCCAATACCGGCTGCCCACATAACGCCCCCGACTCGCACGCCATCGAGTGCGTGGGCCATTGCGCCAAGCAAGCGGTCAGTAAATGCCGGCTCTTGTTCGATGTGGCCTTGCGCGAGGCTGCTCAGTGCGATTCTCTCCGCGTGGCGAATGCGGGTTACTAATCCTCTTACGAGCTTTTCGGTCTTGAACATCTGCTGCAGCTGCTTCTCTGGATCCGGTAGATCTTGTCCGCTATGACTGTCTGTGCTTTCTTGAATGGCGGGCACGCCCAATACCGCTGCGCAGATCGGCGTTGAGTCCTGTGGGAGCAGTAGGCGACGGAATAGCTTCGAGCGCCGCATCGTGTCGATGACTCATCAACCAAACTGCGCGCCATACAATCGGTAACCCCACGAGAACGAGGTAGGCCAGTGTACGATCGGGTAAGAACCTAATCGCGTGGTTCATGTACCCAACAGTCAGGATGCCCAGCACCAGCAGCAAAGCAACGCTAGTGCTGAGCCGCTGGTCGTCGAGCCGAGAGGCGATTAAATCGAGGTATCCTGTCCAGCGACTCTTGAAGTCCTTCCATGATTCGCCCTTTCCGGGGATCGGCAGCATCTCAAAGAGAAAGGCCGCATGTACCCCAATATATGCGCCCGCCGCACCATCAATTAGAGCGTACCGATAGTCGAGATAACCGGAGCCGCCCGCGATTATGAGCGACAAATCCGACCGATGGAATTGCAGGACGCCTATGGCCACCACAGCCAGGAGGAACCATACGTATACTCCAAGCTTGAGAACGTACGGGAGAGTCTGCTTGACCACTAAAAGAGCCACTACCGCAATGCTTGCCGCCAAAACTAGATAGGTTGTGGTGGATTTCCAAGTTCCGAGTTCGACCGTGATGCACAGCAGCACTGCTGTCCACATCAGGATCGCACCTTCCGCGAGCCGGGGCAAAAGACGCGACTGAAATAGGAGCGTGAACATAAATGTGAACAGGCCGCAGAGAAGGAGCCCATCAGAGGGAGTGATAACAGTGTGGTCGTTATCAGCCTTCGCAAGCACGAACAGGGGCACCGCGGCACTGCCCAGGTATCGGGCCCAATCCCAACGCTGCATTGGCAAAACCATGTATGTCAACTGCAGGAACATCCCGCCGACCAATGCTAGCCACATGACACTCGAATCGCCGCTCATGTTGTGATATTGAGATGTGGCTCAACGTCGGTTATCACGCCTTATATCCTTTGACGCGCTTAAACCAGCTTTCGACCAGGCGAAGTTCTTCATGGAGCGTTTTAATGTCAGGAGCGACGTAGTTGACCGCGGCACTCTTATCGTGACGCTTGGCCCATTGCGATACCCGGCCGTAACTGCCGTCGAACTCATGATGGTCCTGGTCGCAGAAGCGAGCCAGCACCTTTACCATCAATGGACGCACCTCGAGGCCGCCTTCCGCGAGAACGGGTCCCACGATTTCCTGGCTGAAGATCCGCTCCCAGGTCTCCGACAAGTTTCCGGCCCAACCAGCCACGGCTTCCTCGTACTGGTTCTCGTCCCAAGCGCTACTGTCCTGGCGAATCCGGTTGAGCTGCTGTCGAAGTTCGGCAAGGCGTGCAGGCACGTCCTTCACCTTCCATGGGTGCCTGGTAGTGCAACCACCTGGCTTTTGGGAATCGGCGCGGCTTCTGGCGACAGATCGCTCGGCCACTTGTACGCCTCTCGCGCCAGCTTCACGCTTGAGGTCCGAAACGAACGCGACGTCGTGTGTGAATATTATGACCTCCCGACTCCCGGCCAGCTCCGCTAACCGGCTTGCAACAAGGCCACGACGGGTATGATCTAGCGACGTAACAGGATCATCTAGAATCAGTGCCGACTTCGATCCGTCGAGTTGAGCCTCTGTAAAGAATGCTGCAAGGCCCAGCGCCGTCCGCTCACCTTCACTGAATACCCGTGGAAGCGTGACCTGTTGTCGTGCCCCAATCAGCTTCGGCTGGTGAAGCAGCGTACCCTTGTCCGCGCGAGTGCGGGCGATCGTTACGCGGTCCAGTCGAAGTCGTTCTGTTTCTCTTGTGAACGTGTCGCGAACTATTTCAGTGACGCTTTCTTCGGAAAGTTCGAGGATCTTCTTGGTGATACCTGTCGTCGCCGCAGCACTTTTGGCATCTTCCAGCGCCTCGCGCACCTTTAGGCGCGCAATTTCTTCGACGAGGGTGGCTCGCGAGTTTTTTAGCTGCCACAGCAGCTCGAGCTCCGCCCGTCTCGCCGTGATTACCGCCAGCTGCCTTTGAGTTCCCTCTGGCTTGCCGAGCTCTTCGGCAGCGGCTTGCGCGGCTGCGCCCTCTTCCATCAGCCGGGCAACGATACGTCCTGAGTCGACTGAGATTCCGGGAATGTCCTGCTCGTTTTCCAGTGCCTTCCGTACCTCTTCAATTGCGTATTCGTAATTGGAAAGCAGTTCTCGGACCTCGGTGACGACCCGTCGATTTGTGTCCTCCAGATCTCTTAGATTATTTGTCACCACCTCGGATGAAATTCTGAGGTTACGTATCACCTCAGCCTTTTGCTCGTAACTGCGTTTCGCTTCCCGTAGCCTAACTTGGATGTCATTATGTACGAACTCGCCGAAGCGAACGAACCGAGTCCGGGTTTCCGCGTCCAGCACTTGAATGCATAAAACGCATCTGGATACATCGCCAAGGAACGGGAAGTCCTGTTGCGGGTACGCGTAGTCTGTCGAGAAGCGTTGGGCAGCTTCCCACAAGGATTTCCAGGGGGAGCTCCCGATTCCTCGCAGGGGCTCAGATTCGAAAGAGCGAGCCAGAAGAGTTGCGGCCTCCTCAAGAGTCTTGACCGCGTCCCGCCGGTGACGGAGTTCTTCAAGGACCGGGCCGCCTGTCGCAGCGCTCAGTCCTTCAATGTGACTACGCAGGCCTATAAGTTTTTCACTCTGGCGGATGAGTTGCTGGCGAGCCTTCGTCGTATCAGCGCTGCGTAATCGGGCTTCTTGGTCCTTCAGATCCTCAATCGTTTCCCGTTCCGTATCGAACCTGCGGATCAACGCGTCCAGGGTTTCTATGGACGACCTCGCCGAGAGAGACACGAGAAACAGACCCGCATCGCTATCCCGCAGCTGGTCGGCGACTATTGGCAATTGATGCGCGGACCCAGCGTTCTCCACCAGTTTCGTATCAATACGCGCGCGTATCGCTACACAGGCGTCGATAAGCGCGTCCATAACGAAGAGGCCAGAGGGGCGGTACGGAAAATCGCACTCATTCGTAATGTAGGCAGTACCGCAGGCCCCATCGTAGAAGAGCATGCGCTGCAGCTCCGGCCGAGACGGTTCGGGCCAAATGACTGACTCTTCGACTAGCCCAATCTTGACGGAGAGTAGCGCCGTTGGCTTTGCCAATGACGTGTCGCGAAAAACGTCCGTCAGAACGTCCTCTCTATGTCGCGCTCGGGCGATGCGCTTCAGTAATCTCGCATAACCGGATTTGCCACTGCCATTGTCCCCGTAGATTATGGTCAAGCCGTTTGGCTCGAAGGTCAGCGGTTCATTTGATTCCAGCGCGTTAACGTGCTCCGGCTTCTCGATTGCCAAGAGGCAAACCGGGAGGTCATCTGACTTAGTTTGGGGGAACTGTTCAAGTCCGAACTGGGGCTCCGGAACTTCCTTGGCCTGCACGATATCTTCGAGTAGGCGGTCGTAATCTCCCCCTGAAAGAACGTCTCCGGTGGCTACGCGACGCATGATCTCGCGCTGCCACATAGGGCGCTCCTTGCTCCAGGCGATGATACGTTCCTCTAACGCCATGCGATTCCCCCCCTTTTGTTCTTGATCACGCGAGTTGAGCTAGTGGGTCAGCTGTCTTGCCGAAGATCTTGATCCCGTGACTAGCTATCCGTTAATCGCTGCCCCTAGCGCTGTGTCGCCGGCTGATCATACACGACAACATCCAAAACTTTAATACCACGTAGGGAATCAAGGTAGTCTGCCCACTCTTGCATCATCTTTTTGCGTTCAGCAAGCCGCTGCGCCTTGTTGTAAGCCGCGCGCACCTTGTTGCGCTCAGAGTGGGCCAACTGCAACTCGATCACGTCCGGTGAATATCCTCGCTCGTTCAGAAGCGTGCTCGCCATGCTGCAGAAGCCGTGGCCCGTTTGCTCGTCACTCCCATAACCTAGCCGACGTAGCGCGGCATTAATGGTGTTATTCGACATCGGGCGCTGCGCCGACAGCAGCGAAGGAAAGACATAGCCGCCGCGTCCGGTGAGGATCTGAAGCTCCCGGAGAACTGCCACGGCTTGTCGAGAGAGCGGGACAATGTGCTGCTCTCCCATCTTCATCCGAGCTGCCGGAATCCGCCATTCCGCTGTTTCCAGGTCGAACTCGGACCACTCCGCGCCCCGAAGCTCGCCGGGGCGGACAAAGACGAGAGGCGCCAGTTTCAGTGCGAAGGCGGTCACGGGCTGGCCGGAGTATCGGTCTATCGCGCGTAAGAGCTCGCCGACACGCGCGGGTTCGGTAACCGATGCGAAGTTGCGGGACTTCACGGGCGCAAGGGCATCTTTGAGGTCTGCGGCGACGTCGTGCTGCGCGCGGCCGGTCGCTACTCCATAGCGGAAGACCCTGCCGGCCAGCGAGCGCACCCGGTGCGCCGTCTCATGCGTACCGCGAGCCTCGATGCGCCGGAGCGTCGCCAGGAGTTCCTGCGCAGTAATGGACGCGATGGGACGGCTTCCGACATACGGGTACAGAAAGCTCTTGAGGCGCGTCCCTAGGATCTCCATTGTCTCTGGCGCGAGCGACTTGCTTTGGAGCTCTAGCCATTCCGTGGCGATCGCCTCAAACGTATCGGCCCGCAACGCCTTCTCAGCCTGCCGCTTCGCGCTCGGATCGACCCCATCCGCCACCAACTTGCGCGCGTCATCGCGCTTCTCGCGCGCCCGCTTCAACGTCACGTCGGGGTATGCGCCGAGCGTCAACAGCTTCTCTACCCCACCCAGCCGATACCTGAAGCGCCACAGACGGCCGCCAGTCGGAGTGACGAGCATGAACAGCCCCCGCTCGTCGAAAAGCTTATAGGCCCTCTCCTGCGGCCTGGCGGAGCGGATCTTGGCCTCGTTGAGCACTGGCATGGCGAAAGTGGGGTACCCGGCTGTTAGTTCCTGAGATACCCCTGCCATGTACCCCACCCTGTGCTATCCCGTCAATGGACAGCTCGAGACGCCGATAGGCGGGATTGGCAGGGTTTTCCGGGCTTTTTGCGACGTCGTTGATCTTCTTGGTACGTCGCAGGACAGGGGAAATCAGGCTAGGGTCGGAATCGAACCGGCGTAGACGGCTTTGCAGGCCGCTGCATGACCACTCTGCCACCTAGCCACTAGACGAGAAGAAGCCCCGGGATGGCCACCGGGGCTTCGGAATGAGGCCGCGAATTTTGGACCGAATCCGGGTCGCTGGCAATGATCCGGCGCGGTTTCGCCTGAGGCGGGCTCGGGGCCGCCCGGTTCCGGGTGCATTGAGGCTACTATCGGTACATGAGTACTGCGAAGAGCCGCAAGCTGCGCGGCTGGCCGCTATGGCTGCTGTTGTGGATCGGGGCATCGGCCCATGCGGCCCAGGTGTCGAGCGTACATGTGACGCGCAAAGGCTCGCGCTTCCTGATCGACATGCATATCGCGATCGAGGAGCCGCCAGCGGCGGTGTTTCGGGCGCTGCAGGATTACGCGGCGATGGCTCGGTACAATCCTGATTTGCGTGCCGTGCGTGTCGAAAAGACGGCATCGCCTGATCGGGTACGCCTGTTCACTACCGTCCATACTTGTGTGCTGATCTTCTGCAAGACCCTGCATCAGGAGCAGATCATGACAGCCGCCGCTGCCGCGGAGGGTGGCGCGCTGCGCGCCAAGCTCGTCTCCGGGGATTTCCGCGGCGGCTACGGCATTTGGATCGTAAGACCTTGTGCTGGAGCAGAGGCAGTGAGCTGCATGGACATTCGGATCGAGTTGGTGCCGGCGTTTTGGGTGCCGCCGATCATCGGCCCATGGGTGATACGCCGCAAGATGGAAGAGGAAGCTCGCCGCACGAGTCTCGGCCTCGAGCAGACGGCGCGGCGCCTCGTTCGCTGAACTGAGGCACACGCAGCCGGAGATCGTCACTCGAGCAGCCAGCGAAACGCCCGCCGGAGCTCGTCCACGCCAAAGCAGGCATTCAGGGGCTCGTAGCCGTCCTCACGAAGTCCATGTGCACCATGACCCGGCCTTTGGGTCCTCCGAGGACTTCCCAGTCCTGTGTCATGTGCGTGGCGTCGATGAGATGCCACGTCGTCGAGTGGAAGTGCCTGGGATGAGTGTCGAGATCGGTCGCACTGCGAAACTGCAGGTTCACCACTGACGGATCGGCGGACGGCTTTGCCGTGTATCGCGGCTGATTCCCATAGTCGCAGAAGTGATCGACCCGGAGTTGCGAGCCGACCATGTAGAACACCGAGGACGTGATCTGCTTGCCGTCGACCCACTCTTCGTGAAGCATGTAGTTGCCATTGTCGAACGGCTGGAACGTATCCACGATCGTCTTCTTGTTCGGCAGCGGTGCTTCCCACCGGCCCACGAGCTTCCGAATGGTCTGGAACATGGCCTCTCCTCCTCCCACAGCTTGCGTCGAGCGTGCTGAGGAGGCACCCATGTCCATCTGCATCGCGGCGTGGCCGTCTGCCGCGTCTGCAGCCTGCGCCTGATACCCGGTGAGGCCGGCCAGGCACCCCGTCGCCGTGATCGCCAGAATTGAAGTTCTCATTGTCCCGTCTCCACATCGATGAAATTGACGCGGCAAGTGTGGAGGCCTGAGCCATCGAGCAGTAAGTGCCCGGGGTCATGGACGCCACCCATGACTGTAGTCATGGGACAGCCTTCGGGCGCTCCGCTAGACTCGGGAGCAATCTCCCAGGTGCTTCGTGGATCAGCTCGCGCTTCGCCATAGACTTCTCTGGTACGCCTGTCTCGTGATAGTGGCCGGGGCAGCGCTGCGCACCGTCTATGCAGCCCTTTTCGAGCCCACCCACCTCGCGGCCACGCCGCATTGGGCCATCAAATGGACGGTGACTTACGCCGCCTTCGTGATTGCCTATGGACTGACGCCGAGCGACGGCTCGACCACGATGACCGCCCGGCGGGCGTGGCTGCTCGCCATCCAGACGATATCCGGGCTGGCGCTGGTCTGGCTCTATCCCAACTTCGTCGTCGCCTTCCTCATGATCGTGGTCGTGTGGCAGCTCGCACTGCTGCTCGACTTCCGCCATGCGTTGGCGATCACCGTCGCGCAGGTGATCGCCCTCGCCGCCATTCAATGCACCGGCGAGACGGGGGCGATGTCGCTCTTCGTCGCGAGCGTCTGCGGGGGACTGCAGCTCTTTGCGCTCTGCGCCGCACAACTGGCCCGAAGCGAGATCACCGCTCGCGACGAGTTGACGCGGACCAACGCGGAGCTGCGGACCACTCAGGCGCTGCTCCACGAGAGCGCCCGGCTCGGTGAGCGGCTGCGGATCGCCCGCGATCTGCACGATGTGATGGGTCATACCCTCACCACACTCACCATCCATCTCGATGTCGCAGGCAAGCTCACGAGCGGCCTGGCCGCCGAGCACGTGGCGCATGCACGGACGGCTGCGGGCGAGCTCTTGGATCAGGTACGCGCGGTGGTGAGCCGGTTCAGGGTCGAGCCGCTCGATCTGCGCGCCGCCCTCGAGACACTGGCGGCAGGTGCACAGGGATTGCGCGTGCTCCTTCGCCTCCCGCCCGACCTCGCCGTCTCGGATCCGGCCCGTGCGGAGACGATCGTGCGCTGCGTTCAGGAGGTCATTACCAATACCCTGCGCCATGCGCGTGCCCGCGAGCTCGTCATCGAGATGCGAAACGAAGCCGGCGGACTCGTCATCACGGCGCAGGATGACGGCCGTGGAGGACGCTTCGTTCCCGGTAACGGATTGGAAGGGATGCGCGAGCGCTTCGAGGATCTCGGCGGCAGCCTTGCGATCAGCAGCGCGCAGGGGGCGGGCTTCACGGTGAAAGGCGTCCTCCCTCTTGCGGAAAGCCTCTCTTGATTCGCATATGCCTCGCTGACGATCAGGCGCTCGTACGGAGTGGCCTCAAAGCTCTGTTGGGGCTGCTGGGGGGAATCGAGGTGGTCGCCGAGGCCGACGACGGCGAAGCAGCCGTTGCCGCAGCCCTGTCGTCAGACCCTGACGTCCTCCTGTTGGATGTGCGCATGCCGAAGCTGAGTGGCGTGCAGGTCATCGAGAGGCTCGCGCGTCAAAGCCGCCTGCCTCCGACTCTGCTGTTGACGACCTTCGAAGACGATGCTGCCCTCATACATGGGGTCAAGGCAGGCGCCCGGGGATATCTGCTCAAGGGGGTCTCACCAGACACGCTCCATGAGGCCATTCGCATCGTTGCCGGCGGCGGTACGTATCTCTACGCACCGCTGGTATCGGACCTGGCGCGCGATGGCATCAGAGAGTCTCAGCGCAACGATGTCCCTCAGGTCCTGGAGCCGCTGACCGAGCGTGAGTTGGAAATCCTGCGCCTGATGGTGAGCGGCATCGGCAACCGCGAGATCGCTGCGGCGCTGGCGCTCAGCGAAGGAACGGTGAAGAACCACGTGTCGAGTATCTTCTCGAAGCTGGCGGTCACCGACCGCACCAAAGCCGTCCTGCGGGCCATCGCCTTGGGACTCGTTTAGCTCTCGCCGCGGGCAGCCCCCGCCGGATTTTGTCCGCCGGCCGATTCCTGAGAAGATAGAGGCGCCGGATATGCGGCCGCCTCCGGGCCCCCGAGCGACTGAAGAAGAACTATGTCGGCCTATCGAGGGCGCGCACAACCCCATGGAACCTGAGCGCTGGCAACAGGTGAAAGCCGCACTGGGCGATGCCATGGCACTCACCGGGGAAGCGCGCACGGCCTATCTCGAGCGCCTGGGGCAAGGCGACCCGGAGCTTGGCGCCGAGCTGGAGTCACTCCTGCAGGCCGATCAGGACGCCGGCAGCGCCTTTCTCGAGGATCCCGCCGCGGCCGTGCTCGAGGCGCCCTCCCCGAGCCCCTATGTGGGCCGCCGACTCGGCCCGTATCGACTGGTCGAGGAGATCGGCGCCGGCGGCATGGGTGAGGTCTACCGCGCCGTTCGGGTGGATGAAGAGTACGAGCGCGCAGTGGCCATAAAGCTGGTGCGCGCGGGCGCGGATGCGCAATTCGTCGGCGCACGATTGCGCGCCGAGCGGCAGATCCTCGCCGCCTTCCAGCATCCCAACATCGCCCGTCTGTTCGACGGGGGTACGACTGAGGAAGGGATACCGTACCTCGTGATGGAATTGATCGAAGGCGAGCCGGTCACCGACTACTGCGATCGGCACCGACTCGACCTCGAGAGGCGCCTGCAGCTCTTCCTGATCGTATGCTCCGCGGTGCAGTACGCGCATCAACATGCGGTGATTCACCGCGACTTGAAGCCGAGCAACATCCTGGTGACGGCCGACGGGACGCCCAAGCTGCTCGACTTCGGCATCGCGAAGATGCTCGAGCCCGGCGCCATCCCGGTGCGCAGCGACCTGACCACCAACGCCATGCGGCTCCTGACACCGGATTACGCGAGTCCGGAGCAGCTCAAGGGCGCACCCGTGACGGCGGCGAGCGATGTCTATTCCTTGGGCGTCATCCTCTACGAGCTCCTGACCGGACTCAAACCTCACGCCGGCCGCAGCCGCATCCTGCAGGATGCTCCCAAGGCCACTGAGCCGGCACCGACGCGGCCGAGCCTGGTGGTGCGCGGGCGGGAGGCGGCGAGTCTCGCGCGCCAGGATTCGCCGCAGCGGCTGAGCCACCGCCTGCGCGGCGATCTCGACAAGATCGTGCTGATGGGGCTTCGCCAGGAGCCCGAGCGGCGCTATGCGACCGTGGATCGGCTCGCGGAGGATATCCGCCGGCATCTCGGGCACTTGCCGGTCGCGGCGCGCAAGCCGACGCTGCGGTATCGAACCTCGATGTTCGTGAGGCGGCACAAGGTCGGCGTCGCGGCAACGGCACTGACGGCGCTGGCGCTGGTCTCAGGCATCGTCATGACTGCGCGGGCTACCTTCATCGCGCGCGCAGCGCTTGCTCGAGCTCAGGACGAGGCGAGCGCCTCGCAACGGGTGAGTGATTACCTGCTGTCGCTGTTCGAGGAAGCGAATCCCGACAAGAACGGCGGCCAGACGCTGGACGCGCGTGCGCTCGTTGCGCGGGCGCAGTCACAGATCGACCCTGAGCTCGCGAAACAGCCGGCGCTGCGTGCCCGGATGCTCTCTGCGGTCGGCGCGCTGCACTGTGAGATCGGGCAATTCGAGCCCTGTGTGCAGGACCTGGAACAGGCGCTGCGGATCGAGGAGACTGCCGGCCCGGCAGCCGATCCATTGGTGCGCTCGCAGACGGAATACCGGCTCGCGAGCGCCTATAACGATGCGGGACGTACGCGCGAAGCTCTGGTGCTGTTGCGTGAGGCGTTGCCCGTGCTCAAGGCACAACGCCCTGCCGATCCTCTGGCGCTGGCTTCGGTCTGGAACGAGATCGGCAGGGCCTATCTCGAGAGCGAGCCGCTTCTCGCCATCGCCGCTCTGAAGCGGGCCCGCGCGCTCGAGAGCGGCCCGCACGGGGAAGATACGGTCGCCTCCGCGAGGACCCTCGGCGCCCTGGCGATTGCCGATGCTCAGGCCATGCGGTGGAACGATGCGCTCACCCTTTCGCGCGCGCGCGTGGACCTCGTCAAGGACCACTTCAACAGTGCGGATGTGCGCTACTTCGATGCGCTCAATGACTACGCCGAGGTGGCCCAGGAGGCTGGCCGGTTCGATGATGCCACCCAGGCCTGGCGACAGGTCCTCGGCGGCTACGAACGGATCTTCGGCACCGCCAGCGGCAAATACATCGATACCGAGTTGAGTCTCGGCGACGTGCTCTTCCGCCGCAATCGCCTGCGCGAGTCGATATCCTGGTTCCAGCGGTCGGTCAGCGACTACCGTACGCAGCAGAGCCTGCACCGCGAAAAGTACGTCGGTGCGCTGTTTGCCATGAGCCAGGTGCTCTGGATGTATGGCGATTACCGCGGTGCGGCCTCCGCCGCCCGCGAGGCGTTCGATGCCTCCCAACAGATGGACGGCCCGCAACCGCAGGCGGTCGCCGCCTACAAAATCCGGTTGGCGCACCCTTTGGCGTTCGTCGGTGAGACGGCGCGGGCGCTCGAGTTACTCTCCTCGCCCATGCCGGGTGACCCGCGCTCGGTCATGAGCAGCAGCTTCGAGGGTCTGCGGTTACTGTGGCTGGGCGATGCTTACCGGGAGTCGGGCGCATCGGCTCAGGCGGAGCAGGCTTACGACCGCGCCATCGCCTATCTCGCGGTGCACGGGCTGCCGCACAGCGCCGCCCTCGGCATGGCCTATGAGGGCAAGGCCCTGCTGCTCGCGCGCGAGCGGCGGTTCGCCGCAGCCGTGCCGGCCTACAGACTTGCCATTGCCGGCTATCTCAACAGCCGGTACGCGCCTGACGGCCCGACGGTCGCAGCGAGCAAGGTCGAGCTCGCCGACAGCCTCGCCTCTCTCGGGAAGCTTGCGGAAGCTCGGAGTCTGCTCGCACAGTCCGGCGCCATCGTCGATGCAGGGCTGGCGCCGACACATCCTGCGAGTGTCACGCTGAGCCGGCTGCGCAAAACGCTACACCTTCCGGACCGCAGCGCTCGTACGGCCGGCGCACCGGTCACACTGCATCGCCCGCCAACAGAGCCTCGCGCCGACGCCAGAGCGCACTGAAATCGCTGGCCCCGAGGAGACTGCCGACTTTGGCCGCGGCCGCGGCGCCATTGTCCAGCCTGGCGACTGCATCCCGCAGCGTAACGAGCGCGAGCAGCATCTCACCATCCAACATCACGAGCTTCTCGAGCGTGCCACGCTCCTCGCGCTGGCGCCGACGGATGCGAGCCAGCTGCGGCAGCGGCGCGGTGTGGACCGCTACCTCCATGCCCTGAAGATCACGCTGTGCCGCGAGCAGCGTCTGCGCCGTGGCAACCGAAGCGGGATGCAGAAAAGCATAGTCCCGGCCGGGCGGTGCTCGATGCTCGCGCCGGAATGCCGCCTCGAGCCGGCGCAGGTGCTCACGGCACTCCTGCAGCAGGTGAGCGAGCTTCCCGCGGATCAGGAGATCGTCCGCCCGCAACTCGCCTTCGCAGCGATAGAAGTTATATCCGCAGCCATAGAAGAGGTTGGACAGCAACCACCTTGCCGGCCCTCTCCCGTTGATGGGATTGGTGATGACCTTGAGCTCCATACCCCCTCAGCCCCCAAAACAGCGTCCCGCCCCCCGGCACACGCCCGAGTCCTGCCCGTGCGCATCCCGATAGACCCCAATAGACGATAAAGCGCAATCCGGGACGAAAACGGCTCACGGAACCTTGGTCCTGCGACGGAATTGAGACCGGATGCGCGCGGGGGCGGGCCGCAATGCCGCTACCATGTGCTCTCCGGTCAGTGCCTCGTAGCGATGTCCCCAGCCCCACTCCCTCCTCCCGCCGAGCTCTTCCGGCTATGGCGTTCCGGAGACGATGCGGCGCTGCATCGCCTCCTCCCCCTGGTGTACGAGGAGCTGCGCCGCACGGCACGGCGCCATCTGCGCAGCGAGCGGCCGGACCACACGCTGCAAACCACCGCCCTCATCCACGAGGCGTATCTGCGGCTGATGAATCAGGATGCAGCCGAGGTTCGCGACCGGTGCCATTTCGTCGCGCTGACCTCGCATCTGATGCGGCAGATCCTGGTCGACCACGCCCGCGCGAGGCTCGCGCAGAAGCGCGACGGGGGTTGCCGAATCACTCTCGCGGAAGACCTCGCGGCCGAGCCGGGCAGCGAGATCGATGTATTGGCTGTCGATGACGCCCTTGCGCGGCTCGCCACACTCGATCCGCAGCAGGCACGGGTGGTGGAGCTGCGGTACTTCGGCGGCCTCTCCATCCGCGAGATTTCGGAAGCCCTCGGCATCTCGGAGGCGACGGTCAAGCGCGAGTGGGCCACCGCGCGAGCTTGGCTGCACCGCGAGATCGAATCGGGCTGAGCCGCCCGGATTCGGTCCTGCTGGAGCGCCCCGTTATTGACAATGATTCTTATTTACACCTAGAATGCGCCTACCATGTACGTATGCGTGTGCTGTGCCGTGACGGACCACCAGATCCGCGATGCCGTATCAGGCGGAGCGGCCTCCCTGAGTGACGTGCAGTCCACTCTTCCCGTCGGGATGTGCTGCGGGCGATGTGAGGATGAGGCGCGCAGCGTCGTCGACCAATCCCTCCGCGAGCGCGCGTGCTCCAATGGACGTGCCGTCCGGCACGGCTGCGAGCTCCTGACCTGATCAATCGCGTTGCGCCGGCCGAGCGCCTCGGCCATCCTTGCGACCTTTCATCGCGATAGGGGCGCGGGCATGAAGGGCAACCCGAAGATCGTGCAGTTCCTCAACGCAGTGCTCAAAAACGAGCTCACTGCGATCAACCAGTATTTCCTGCACTCGCGCATGTTCCGCAACTGGGGACTCGAGCGGCTGGGCAAGACCGAGTACGAGGAATCGATCGATGAGATGAAGCACGCCGACCGGTTGATCACGCGCGTGCTCTTCCTCGAGGGCCTGCCGAATCTGCAGGATCTCGGCAAGCTCCTGATCGGTGAGAACGTGAAGGAGTGCCTGCAGTGCGACCTCAAGCTCGAGATGGCCTCGCGGGAGGTGCTGAAGAGCGCGATCGCAGAGTGCGAGTCGACGGCAGACTACATCTCGCGCGAGATCTTCGAGTCGATCCTCGAGTCAGAGGAAGAGCACATCGATTTCCTCGAGACCCAGCTCGATCTCATCAATCGCATCGGCATCCAGAACTATTG
>Ga0134125_10003191_pt1 | contig 19076 bp, 13 predicted proteins | sample KB31751_FD_96464 | JGI IMG/M metagenome (GOLD analysis project Ga0134125, IMG submission 96464) | Terrestrial soil microbial communities with excess Nitrogen fertilizer from Kellogg Biological Station, Michigan, USA - KB3-175-1 | ecosystem: Environmental > Terrestrial > Soil > Unclassified ... | reverse complement strand
CGCCGGCGTTGCCCTTGCCCTGTCCTTTGGGGGCGGTCCGCCGCATGGGATAGAGGACGCGATCCGGCGAATAGACCCGGTCGAGGTACTTGGTGACCTTGGCGCAGAGAAATCCGCGCGTCACCGGGTGCGTGGGATCACCCTGGAGGCGCGTCGCCCGGCCGTCTTCCACTGTGACCAGGACTCCGCATGCGTCAGGACAATCATGAGGGCAGGCAGCATGGACCACCGTCTTAGCCATGACAGATATTATAGGTGGTTTCTGCGCCGGTTCCGCGACGCCCGGCAGTGATTCATTGATTTGTGTTTTCTGATCCGCGTGCATCCGCCGAAATCCGCGGTAAATTTTGTCTTGTGCGGTAGTGACTAAGTTTTTGGCCTTTCCGATTACGTGCGATCACGTTGCGATTACGAGCGATTCCGGCGATTTTTTCATTGGGCCGCCCCCTTGTTTTTTTGGCGCTTTGTTGCAAGCAAACAACTTGCACAAAATCAGCCCAGCCCCGACCCTTGGGTCACGCCGATTTTTCCACTGGGTGATCCAGACTTTTCCACTGGATCACCCAGGTTTTTTCTTGGGTCACGCAAGCATCGTTTTCAGCAGAGGGTCATTGATCTGTTCTTCGCCGTTGGCTAGGAGCCAGCAGTTAGCCGCCAAAAGCTGATTTTCCAAAGATCATCAAGCCCGCTGCCCAACCCCCGACTGTTGAGCTTTCATACCATAGCGTGTCTTTGATGGCGAAGCAATAGCGAATTTACCGCCGACTGCCCACGAGGCAGCTTTAGGCAACGTAAGGCGATCCCAGATGATGCTATAATGCTATCCGCTTTCTCTCCGTTAATTTGGTATCGTGAAGTACCGTCGATCAAATTTCGCCCAGTCCTCGCGCGCCCTAAAATGGCTGATCGCGCTGTGTCTGCTGCTGGTGATCCTGTCTGTAGCAGTACAGGCCCTTCACATCCACCCGGACGGATCTAACGACGAACTTAAGAACTGCCCCTTCTGCCATGTTGCGACCACCACAGCATTGGCAGTGCTGGTTGTATTTTTCCTCGTGGTTCGGCGAGCCACGTCCTTTGTGGCTTGCTCTGAAGATGCGGACGCGATTGCTTCTTTCGATGTTTTCACACTGTTCTCACGACCTCCGCCATTGGCATAACAGCTCTTCTCCAAACTTTAAAAAAACAGGAAAACCTCATCGACTCTTGGAGGAGTTATGCCTATTTCTCATAGAGGCATGCTGCTTTTAGCAGCGTCGCTGTTCGTTATTGCATTCGTATTCGGATTTCAAGCTTCAGCGCAGACCTTCGGCACGATTCAGGGAACGGTCACGGATCAGACCAACGCGGTCATTCCTGGCGCAACCGTGGAGATTCACAATCCCGTCAGTGGATTCAGCCGCAGCGCAACTACGGACGGATCTGGCAAGTTCGTGATTGCTAACGTTCCATTCAATCCGTATCACCTGACCGTGAGTGGAAAAGGATTTACGTCATTCTCGCAGGATGTTGAGGTGCGCTCCGTGGTTCCTGTGAACCTCAGCATTGGGCTCAAGATCACGGCCGCAAATGAGACAGTCACGGTGGAAGCAGGCCAGACAGACCTGATAGAAACCGAGCCGACGTTCCATACGGATATAGACCGGAACCTCTTTTCCAAAATGCCTCTGGAGAGCACTTCTTCTGACGTGAGCTCGCTGGTTACGCTGTCGAGCCCTGGCATTACCGCCGACTCCAACGGTCTATTTCACGGCCTTGGGGACCATGCGGAAAACGCGTTCTCCGTTGACGGCCAGCCGATAACGGACCAGCAAAGCAAAGTCTTCTCCAACCAGATTCCGCTCGACTCCATCCAGTCGCTGGAAGTTATTTCAGGCGCTCCGCCCGCCGAATATGGCGACAAAACCAGCGTGGTGATTAACGTCACAACCCGTTCGGGACAGGGTATGACAACGCCCAAAGGCAGCATCACGACTTCCTACGGCAGCTTCGGAACGGCAAGCGTTGACTTCAACGTGGGCTATGGCGGACAGAACTGGGGCAATTTCATTTCTGTGAGCGGCATGAACACCGGGCGCTTTCTCGATCCGCCGGAGTTTGAGGCGATTCACGACAAAGGGAACCAGCAAAATATTTTTGACCGCGCGGACTTTACCTTCTCGGACAAAGATTCTGTGCACTTGAACCTGGGCTTTACCCGCTCCTGGTTTCAAACTCCTAATTCATTCGACACACTCAACACTGGAGAGACCGATCCGGTGCTGGGGAACCCGGTGGGAGCTCAGGACCAGCGTTCGCAGATACGGACTTTCAACATTTCACCTTCGTGGACCCGGCTCTTGAATGCGAACACAGTGCTTACACTGGGCGCGTTCATGCGCCACGATCAGTACAACTACTATCCCAGCAACAATCCTTTTGCCGACTTGGGGCCCTTGCAGCAGGAGACATTCTCACAAATCCGCAAGCTGACGAATGCCGGCCTTCGCTCCGATATTTCATACGTCAAGAACGGACACAACCTGAAAGTCGGAGTGACATATCAGCACTTCTTTCTGAGCGAGCATGACAATTTTGGAATCGTTGATCCCACATTCAATGCGCCCTGCGTGAATGCTGCAGGCGCGGCGGTGCCTGGATTTAGTGATCCTTCGCAATGCGCAGGAGTCGGCTTGAGTCCGAACAACGGATCAAATCCTGCAGTTACCGCGTCACCTTTTCTGCCGTTCCTTGGATGCTTTGATCTGACGAGGCCTAATCCATCGGCAGCCGATAACTGCGCTTCTCCAACGAGCACGTTATTTCCGTTCCGCGGAACGACGGACATCAAGGAAACGGCGCTCTTCATCCAGGATGCAATTACGCAGGGTAACTGGACGTTTAATCTGGGATTGCGCGGCGACTTCTACAATGGGTTTTCCAGCCACAAAGAGGCCGAGCCTCGGGTTGGAGTGGCATACAACATCAAGCCGACCGGCACGGTGTTGCGCGCGTCCTACGCTCGTGTCCTGGAAACGCCGTTCAATGAGAACCTGATCATCTCCGCAACCGGCTGCAACTTTAACGTGATTGCCGCGCTGGTGGCCTGTATCCCGGACAGTTTCAGTCCGGGATGGCGCAACGAGTTTCACGCGGGAGTGGAGCAGGCATTCGGCAAACACCTGGTATTTTCCGGCGAGTACATCACCAAGTACACACACAACGCGTACGACTTCAGCGTACTGGGAGCGACGCCGCTCACGTTCCCAATCGAGTGGCACAATTCCAAGATCCCCGGCTGGGCAGGACGCGTGAGCGTGCCGAACTATCACGGCTTTACGGCGCTGTTTGTTTTCTCCAGCGTATCGGCGAGGTTCTTCCCGCCGCAGATCGGGGGACTTGGCGAGACAGTGGGCCAGAACGGCCTTCCTTTCCGCATTGATCACGATGAAGCGTTCAACCAGACGACGCACCTGCAATACCAGGTGGGCAAACGCGGGCCATGGATCGGATGGAACTGGCGGTATGACAGCGGTATGGTCGCGGGCGCGGTTCCTTTTGCTGTAAGCGGCACAACGCCGGTGGATCTGACCGGTTTCACGGCGGATCAGCAGATGCAAGCCGGGCTCTTTTGTGGGAACGTGTTTCCCACGCTGACTTCTCCGCTGACCTCTTGCGCACCATCGCTGTTTGGATCAACGCATATTTCCATCCCAGCGCCGGGGACGGAGAATGATGACCGCAACCCCCCGAGAATTGCCGCGCGCAATCTCTTTGACGCTGCCATAGGTCACGACAACTTGTTTCATGGCGATCGCTATAAATGGGCGGCGCGCTTTACCGTGATCAACCTTACGAACGAGGAAGCGCTGTACAACTTCCTTTCCACATTCAGCGGAACGCACTTTGTTACGCCCCGCAGTTACAACGCTGCGCTGACGTTCAACTTTTAAGGGAGGGTTGTATGAATCACATATCACGCTTCCCTTCGGGGGCCTTATCAGCACCAAGCCATCCTGAGTCCATCGCTGTCGCGGATCCGCGCGACAAGGACTCCGGATCCCCATGGGCGCTGACAGCGTTCTTTGCAGCGATGGTCCTGATCCTGATCGTGTCGGCATTCCTTGTGGAAGCAATCAGACTGGAAAGCAGCAGACATCCGGGTTCGCAGCTCAGTCGTGGATTGAGGAGCTGAATTGTCGGACGGAAACACCTTAGCGGGATCGCTGCCTTTCACAATATTCTGCTTTTGTTTTTTCTCCGCGTGTCTCAAGAAGGCAACTGGGAGCTGCGAACATTTTCCAATCTTTTCCACCAGCACTTTCGACAACGATCGCTCAATGACCATACCAGACTTCTGCGTCCAGATTGCTCAGAGTCGTTAATGGCCATGGTACAAAGACTATGGACACGGATATAAGGCCATGAAAAAGATTTCCGCAGGAGAATTCAAGGCACGTTGTCTTGCTCTCCTGGACAGCGTACAGAAAACCAAAGAACCGGTATTGATCACCAAACGGGGGAAAGTTGTTGCCAAACTGGTTCCAGGAGAGGAGCCATCCCAGGATTTTTTGGGACGACTGGAGGGGATTGTAAGAATTGTGGGAGATGTTGAGTTACCCATCGAGCCGCCGGAAGCGTGGCGGGTCTTGCGCTGATCATGCCGCACACCTACTGCGTCTTCCCCGTCTTCAACAGAATTCTCCGTGATCCTCCACTGCCCCTTCAGCCCAAGCTGTGTCGATCTCCGCTCAGCCGATCAAAGGTTCTGCTTTTGTCTTTCTCCGTGCCTCTCTCGAAAATGTAACCGGGAGCTACGAAGATCTCTCATTCGCGAATATCCAGCGCCGGAGGCGGCATAAGTTAGCCCAGGCGCGTTCCCGAGTTGCGCAACGCGCCACGAGGGATAAGCCCTGGGTAAGCAAAGAAAAAATTCCCAACCTCACTGCCGTAGGCCGGAGCGGAGCCGCAGGCGAAGCGACAATAAAACCGCTTGGGAACCCTTGGCGCGGACACTCCGTGGTGAGCCTTGCCTTTACGATTGAGGCGATGCTTAATGTGGCCGAAACGTCTTTCCCGTCTCCAGCAGAGTCTTCAATCGTGAAAGAATCCGCGGCCAGCCGTCCACATTCTGAGCGTAGGCCGGATCGTCTTCCTGCCACCCATCATTCGTCACCACAACCTTCACGGCCTCGGTTTCCGGAGTGAGTTCCACCTTCACTTTCGACATCACCGCTCCATCTCCCATTCCAAACTTGTATTCGAGCAGCTTTGGCGGTTCGACGCGCAGCACCTCACCTGTGACATACCGCATCGGCTTCCCATCCTTACCCGGACCCGACCATGTCATCGCCCCGCCAGGCCTTAACTCAATCTCGAAGTCCGCACCCATAAAGATCTTTTGATTCGCCTCCTTCGAGACGAATCCATCCCAGACCTTCTCAACAGGCGCGGCGATGTAATACGTAAAAGTTAGTGGCGCCTTTGCCATCTTCATCCTCCAGGTATTTCATTAAACTACGAGCCCCCCGGACTCCGGGCACGACGCAGAATGTTTCCATGAATCAAGCATTCAATCATTCGCTAAGGCCTACTGCCAAATGCCCGTGCTGTGCGTGTGTGAGTAATTGTGAGCTGCTGATACCTATAGCGAACTTCCATTCGACTAACTCAACTACTGCTTATAGTCGGCTTGTGAGCTACAAGTACTAAGTATCGAGGATCAAGTTCTCCTGCCAAGAGCAGGCTATAATTTCCGCCCAAAGGAGAACTGACCCCATGAAGAGATTTGCTCCCTGGTTCATGTTAGCCGCGCTGTGCGGCTTCAGCCTTGCAGCGCTTGCGCAGGATAATGATGCGCTGCCTCCCAATTTCGCGGCGGCGGGATTACACGTTCGACATGCAAACAATTCTCCGCAAGCACATAAGCAGGGCAATATCCCTACGCCTCACGGGTTCCCCCTCGGGGTCGATACCCTTGTTAATTTCACCGACCATTTTGAATCCCAGGGAGTGTTGTTCGACGGCAGCGCTCATCACATCTGGGAATTCAGTATGGTTGGCAATCCGCCCAATAAAGGCGGAACAACCACCTTCAATGCTCCCATAATTCCTGTGTCCCTTGACCTGCGAAATGCCGATGGTTCGCCGCGGTCCGTGATCGTGATCGGCGGCATTGTTGAAACCTGCGGTATTGATGTTCCCGTGCAGCCGGGGTGCCAGCGTCTCTTTTCTGACGTGACCCCGTTCATCCAACCGTTCTTAAATGGGCCTGTGTTCTCCAACGCGAATTTCAGCAGCAGCCCGGTCCCGACGCAGATTACGGACGCAGTCCAGCGCGCCGAGTTCGGCAATCAGGCCAAGCCAGACTGGCACACGCTTCTTGCGGCCAGCGTGAAACCAACTGAAGTAATGACCCTGCTCCGCGGCACCTATCAGTTCGCACTGAACGCAGACGGAAGCTGCTGCTTCTTTGTGCTGATTAATTCCCGCACGTTCAACAACGAGCTGTTCCCGCAAAACCCTGCCGGGCCGGATAACACGTCAATCATTGGCCAGGCTGAAGTCGCCGGTAACATCACCACCAAGGACATCTCTACTTTCCTGTTCCCGAGCGCTTTCCTGTTCAACGGGAACGTGAATAACTGCTGCGTGCTTGGGTTCCATACCTTCGACTTCGAACCGGGCAATGCCATTAACCTTCCCTCTAATGGCAACCTGCCGAGATTCTTCGTCTTGAACTATTCCAGCTGGATCAATCCCGGCATTTTCGGCGGGGGGTTCCAGGATGTGACCGCGAATAGTCACGAAATCGCTGAAACCTTCAATGATCCTTTTGTAGGTTTTGACAACATCCACAACATCACCCCGTTCTGGCTGAATCCCGCTGGACAATGCCAGGATCTTATGGAGGACGGCGACGTAATCGAGGACCTTCCGAATCCAACCTTCCCGGTCACGATCAACGGCTTCACCTACCATCCCCAGAACGAGGCTTTATTGCCGTGGTTCATGTTCCAGCAGAACTCAAGCGCCATCGATAACGCTTACAGTTATCCGGATGAAACCGTCCTGACCCATCTATCCGCTCCGCAACCCTTGAACTGCGGCGGACAGTAAGGTCTATTCCACTCCAGTCAAAGAAGGGGCTCATGTGAGCCCCTTCTCTTTTCAGGTATCTCTTCAAAACATCTCTCCTACTTCTGGCACCTCGGGCAATAGTGTGTGCCGCGTCCGCCAACCACGATTTTCTTGATTGGCGTTTTGCACACCAGGCACGGCTCGCCTTCGCGCCCGTAAGCGCGATGCTGCAACTGAAAGAACCCTTCTTCGCCATCCGCGCCCACATAGTCAGAGACGGAAGATCCGCCGGCAGCAATCGCCTCGTGCAGCACTTCCTGCAACGCTGCATGAAGGCGCTGCAACTCCGCCCGGGTCAGGGTTTGGGCGCGGCGGCGAGGCCGAACGCCGGCTCGAAAAAGGCTTTCATCGGCATAAATGTTGCCGACTCCATGCAGGAATTTCTGATTCAGCAAGGCAGCCTTGATCGGAGCTTTGCTCCTATGGAACAGCCTGGCAAAATCCTCAATGCTCACCCGTAGCGGCTCGGTGCCTGGACCGCTAAAACCGGTGTCCCGGACTTCCAGCCGTCCAAATCTTCTGGGATCGACGAAGCGCAGTTCCCGGCCTGACTTTAGCTGGGCAATCAGGTGGGTATGCTTGGCTTTTTCCGCATCCCCCTGGCACACCAGCATGCGTCCGGTCATTCCCAGATGGACTATCCATTGACCGTGTTGCTTCTTATCGTGGCGTTCGAGATCAAACACAATATGCTTACCCACCCGCTGCACGCGTTCGATGCTGGCGCCTTCGAGAGCCTTGATAATGGCAGTGGCTGAAGATTTGAGTGGTTCCGGCTTGCTGCCCAGCCACACGGATTCAATCCGGTCTCCAGCCACGCGCTGGTTCAGCCCGCGGGCAATGGTTTCCACTTCTGGAAGTTCAGGCATGAACTGCAGATTATCCCAGACGGCGCAACGATTCAGGAACAGCGTCGGCGAGCTTTAGCCGTTGTATGGTTCCGGCTTTTCGGTGTCGTGAGTTGAGACGCGAGTAGTGGCTTTCTTAGGAGGTTCCGGTTTGCGCGTTCCCAGCGCGATGTCCGCCAGTTCCAGAAATCTTGCGCTTCCCGGGTTGCCGACCTGCCTGTGGTCCCAGGCTCGATCTCCGTTCTGGCCCTTGAGAGAAAAGCGGGGTGAAATCCAGAGATCCTTGGAGAGGTCTTCCTCGACGATCGGTTTGGCCTTCTTTCGCGCCATTGCGACTGTATTTTACCTGATTCAGAGCTGAATTTCTGCACCCAAAATGACGTTTTAACGTTGATATGTCGGGTTCCGAACGAAATCCTGACCGGTTGTCTACTGTACAATTCGTTTAGGTTCGGAGCCGGCTTGATCCCTGTCTTAAAAGCCCAGCTATGATTAAGCTTTTCGACAAAAAGACCGCGCAGGCCCTTTTTACCGCTCTGATGTTTGGCCTGGTTCTACTTTTCCTCTACGCCGCGTGGCGGGCCATCATTGCCTTTCTTTTCGCCATCTTTTTCGCCTATCTTCTGGCGGCGCCTGTGGCCAGGCTGGAGAAATGGCTGCGCGGGTCGCGCGGAGCTGCAATCGCAGCGGTGTACGTCATTTTCGCGGCGGTCCTGGTCGTTCTGTCCGTTGCCGCTGGACCGACCGTCATGGACGAAGCCAACACGCTACGGAGCCAGGCGCCCGAATTGATGGAGCGAATCAGCAGCGGGGCGCTGGTGGAGCAGATTGCCGCCCAGCATGGCTGGTCTCGCGACACGGTCAAACGGGTGCAGATCTTTGTCGGAGAACATCGCCGCGAGATCATTGACACCAGTCAGAACTTCCTCGTTCGCGCGGCAAAAAGCGTGCAGAACACCTGGTGGCTGTTCTTGGTGCCTATCCTCGCCATCTTTTTCCTGAAAGACGGAAGCAAGTTTGCTGATGCGATTGTGGGAGCAGTGGAAGACCGCGGAAACCGCAAGATCGTGGCGGCCACCATTGTAGAAATGAATACCATGCTGGGCCACTTCATCCGCGCGCAAATGACGCTGGCGGCCCTTGCCGTGGTGGTGCTTACGTTCGTACTCTGGGCCATGGGAACGCCTTACGCTTTTGCTCTCGGACCCGCCGCGGGCGCACTGGAGTTCATTCCCGTTGTGGGACCGGTGATTGGCGGACTCCTTGTGGTCGGGGTGGCTTTCACTGCCGGTTACGGGCACGTACTGTGGCTGGTGATTTTTCTGGTGGTCTGGCGGGGCATCCAGGACTACTTCACTTCTCCCCGGATCATGGGAAGCACCCTGCAACTCCATCCTCTTCTGGTCTTGTTTGGAGTCTTTGCCGGCGGCGAGGTTGCTGGCGTAATTGGTGTGTTTCTCTCGATCCCAGTCCTGGCGACACTCAGGATTCTGTGGCATACGTGGCAGATGGCCCGCAAGCCCCACATTACCGCAACCAATTTCTAGCTGGCTGTCTTTCGTGTGTGCTGAGGTAAAAGCGTAGCAATCGCGCGCAACAGCAGCTCAGGATTGGCTTGCAGTCCAAGAATCAGATTGACAAAGAAAGCCTGCGGCGTGCTTGAATCCAGCGGATCACAAAGCAGCAGAATTGGTACTCGGGGTGCAGCGCTCTTCAGCCTGACCGCCGCCAGTTCACCCTGCACGCACGATACGTCATTTTCCAGAATGACAAGGTCGATTTGCTCTTTCCGCAGGCTTGCGAGTCCCTCCGTGAGGCCGCAAGCAGTGATCAAGCGATATCCCGCCTGTTCGACGCCACCGGTAATGGCCGGTGATGCGTGCCTGTTCCCGATCCACAATAGCGTGACGTTGCTGTCCATTTCTTGCCTGAAGCGCCGTCGAAGCTTCTCTCATAAGAGAGGTAAGCAGATGGCACTGAGTTGTCTCAGGCCGGCACCTTCTCGCAACCTGCCGTTCATTATTGGGAATTCGCAAAATCTAAAGGGCTCCCTGGATCGCAGAGGTGAGGAGCCCTTCAGTGAGGCATTCAAAGGGTTTCCACTCTTTATAGTCATCCTGGTCAAAGCGGTGGTTAAAACGCGGTTAATTCCTGGCGGAAATCGACAGCCAGAACCCCCGGTTCGGCATGCATCTCAATTGCGACCGTATATGCAGGAGAGCACACGCCGCAGCGCGCACGAAATCTTTGAGCAGGTAGCCGCAAATGGCCGCGATGAGCTTTCGCGCAGCAGCACGGGTCTCATGTTTTCCGGCCTTGCCGGTGGCATCAGCATGGGACTTACCGGTCTGGCGGTCGCCCTTGCCCTGAGCTACCTGGGAGATTCACCCATAGCGCAATTTGTTGCGTTCCTCTTTTATCCGATCGGTTTCATCGTAGTGATCATCGGCAGAGCACAATTATTCACCGAGAACACTCTCTATCCCGTGGTGCTGGTCCTCGATGAGCGCAAGCACGTGCTCAACACCCTGCGGCTCTGGTGCGTGGTGTTTGCCTCGAATGTTGCCGGAGCAGTCTTTGTCGGCTGGCTGCTCATGAAGACCGGGGCGCTGCCGCACAACTTTGCTGATGCGCTCGCGGGATTGGGACTCCACGCAGCCGAAGGCCATTTCGCGGTCATTTTCGCCAAGGGAATTATTGGTGGGTGGCTGATCGCACTGGTTGCATGGATGGTGACCGCCAGCCACTGGACGATTGGCCAGATTGTGGTTACCTGGCTCCTGACTTTTGTCGTCGGCGCCGGACATTTTTCCCACTGCATTGCCAGCAGCGCAGAGATCTTTGCGGCGGTCATGTCAGGACATCTGCATTTCGCGGATTATTTTCGGTGGCTGCTTCCCGCGACACTGGGCAACATTGTCGGGGGAGTCGCGATCGTCACGCTGCTCAACTACGGCCAGGTACGTCTGGGCGAGGGCGGAGAAGAACCATGAGCGGCCGCCATTTGCCCTGTGTCGCCGCGTCCAAGATATAATCTAACGTTTTCCGACTCTAAGAACAGAGGCTTTCTCATGGCCCAATCTGCAATGGCGGCAATCCCTGGTCTCAAAGAGGTTTATACCCAGCTGAAGGCGCGCATGGATAAAGCGGTGGAAGACTTCCGCACCAATCTGGCCGCGGCCCGCACCGGCCGCGCGACGGTGAACATGCTGGATCCGGTACGCGTGGCGGCGTATGGCTCAGAAATGCCGCTCAATCAGCTTGCCCAGGTGCACGCCTCGGACGCGCAGTTGCTCACTGTCCAGCCCTTCGACCCCGGCATCATGAACGACATTGAGAAAGCCATCCGCGCGGCTGGGTTGGGACTGAATCCGCAAAACGACGGCAAGATGATCCGTATTCCCGTCCCGCCGCTCACGGAAGAACGTCGCCGCGAGATGGTGAAGCATCTGCACAAGATCCTCGAAGACCATCGCACGGCAATCCGTAATGTTCGCCGCGACGGTAATGACGCCATCAAGAAAGCCATGAAAGACAAAAAGATCACGGAAGACGACGAGAAGAAAGCCCTCGACGAAGTTCAAAAGCTTACCGATGGCGAAATCAAAAAAATGGAGGAGATGGCGTCAGCCAAAGAGAAGGAACTAATGACCGTCTAGCTCACAGGCCTACCAGGCAAAGCTCCCGCGGGCACAAAAAGCGGCGAGATAACCTTGCGCCGCATTTACAATATATCCAGCAATGCCATCAGGTGCCCGGCTGTTGAGGCCTCTTCATGTCCGCTACCGGCACACTTCCCGAGTCTCCCGCGTCGCGGGATCCATTCCTGGCCCGCATTGTTATCGGCCTGCCTAACTGGTGTTTGCATCTCCTCCTTTGGGCTTTGAGCCGCCTCATCTACGGAATTAAAGTGATCGGCTCTGAAAACATCCCCCGCCAGGGCGGCGGGCTGCTCGTTGCCAATCACATGAGTTTCGTGGACGTGGTGCTGATCAGTGCCGCAGCTAAGCGGCCCATCCGTTTTCTCGTCTTCAAAGACATTTACGAACACCCGCTGCTGAGGCCCTTTCTCGCTCTTATGCAGGCGATTCCCATCTCGCCCGACCTGCGCCCGCGGGATAAGATCCGTTCGCTTCGAATTGCCGGACAGGCCATCCGCAATGGAGAGTTGGTTTGTGTCTTTGCGGAAGGTCAGATCAGCCGCACCGGGCAAATGCTGCCTTTCCGTCGTGGCGTAGAACGGATCATGAAGAACGTAGAAGCACCGATCATCCCGGTGAATCTCCATGGGGTTTGGGGCAGCATCTTCAGCTTTGAGCGGGGGCGTTTCGTCTGGAAAGTTCCGCGTAATATTCACTATCCGGTTACAGTGAGCTTTGGTAAAGCTCTGCCTGCCGCGACCCCTGTCACTGACGTACGCCGCGCTGTCCAGGACCTGGGCAGTCAGGCGTTCGCGGCAGACCATCATCCTCGTCGCACACTTGATCGTGCCTTTGTGCGCAGCTGCAGGCGATACCCGTTGCGTTTTTATGGCGCAGACGCGCGCATCCCGCAAATGAGTTTCTCCAATCTGCTCATGAAGACCATCTTCGTTGCGCGAAGGCTCCGCCCTGTGTGGAAGAACCAGGAAATGGTTGGGATCCTGCTTCCGCCATCGATTGGCGGTGCGCTGACAAACTACGCCGCCACACTCTGCGGCCTTGTTCCGGTGAATCTCAACTACACCGCGAGTAACGAATTGATTTCCTCCAGTGCGAACCAGTGCAATCTGAAATCAGTGATTACGTCGAAGGCGTTCCTCGATAAGATCCAGAAGATTGAAGTGCCGTGCCCGTTGCTCCTGCTCGAAGATCTGCTGGCTGAGCCAAAGACGCTGGAAAAAATCGCAGCGCTGGTTTTTGCCTGGCTGCTTCCTTTTGCCCTGCTCAAGCGCGCACTCGGAGCGCGCCATTCCACCACTGACGATCTGGCAACCGTGATCTTTTCGAGCGGCAGCACCGGTGATCCCAAGGGCGTCATGCTCACGCATCACAACATCATTTCCAACATCCGCCAAATGACACAGGTGTTCTATCTGGATGGCAGCGACAAGCTTCTCGGCATTCTACCGTTCTTTCATTCTTTCGGATTCACGGTTTGCCTGTGGCTCTCAACGGTGCACGGTATTGGCACCGTTTACCATCCCAACCCGCTGGACGCGCAGGTGATCGGCCGTTTGGTGCGCAAATATAGAGTGACCTTTCTTATCGCCACACCAACGTTTCTTCAGGCCTACTTGCGGCGCTGCTCGCCAGATGACTTCAGCAGCCTCAGCGTCGTTCTTGTGGGCGCGGAAAAAATGCCGGACCGCCTGGCCCAAAGCTTTGAACAAACTTTCGGCATTAAGCCGCTGGAAGGCTACGGCTGCACGGAATGCTCGCCGGTCGTGTCGGTCAATATCCGTGATTTTCGGGCTCCCGGGTTTCGGCAGATCGGCGCCCGCCGTGGCACCATCGGACATCCCCTGCCTGGTGTGAGCGTGCGCATCGTTGATCCGGATACCATGCAGGGTCTCCAGCCGAACACGCCCGGAATGCTGATGGTGAAAGGTCCCAATGTGATGCAGGGATATATTGGCAGGCCCGACAAAACGGCAGCCGCCTTCGATGACGGCTGGTACATCACGGGTGACATCGCCAGCGTGGAAGAGGACGGTTTCCTTACGATCACGGACCGGCTCAGCCGCTTCAGCAAGATTGGCGGAGAAATGGTGCCGCATATCAAGGTGGAAGAAGAACTCCATGAGCTGCTGAACGCAGCTGAAGCCGGGATGAGCGCCGAAGCAGAGCGCCTTTTTGTTGTATCTGCTGTTCCCGATGAGCGCAGAGGGGAACGCCTGGTTGTTCTGCACACGCTGTCCGACGAGCGAGTAGCGCCCGTCCTCGCCCGTCTGGGCGAGGTCGATATTCCCGCGCTGTGGAAGCCGCGCAGGGACCAGTTTTTCCACGTCGAGGCGCTGCCTTATCTCGGCACCGGCAAACTCGACATGCGCGCGCTAAAAGCCAAGGCCGCTGAACTGGCCATCCCTGCCTAGCGCAGTCGATCTTCTTGTGCCGGCAAAAAAACTCGTTTCCACATCAGAGATTGTTCAAGTAATGGTCACCCCAGCTGCGACAGGCGGCGACTTACTCCGGATTACACAGTATTTAGTTTCGTTAAGTACGGTTAAGGAGTGGTAATTAGTTCGTTTCACTAGATAGTTACTTCGGGTCATTGAACGCCTAGTCGTAGCTAAAAAAAGCTCAGATAAAGCACCTATGTTCCGCCTGGATTCTGATCGTGATAAGACATGTACGATATATGGTTTGTCGTATCACGACCGAGAGATTTATTCCGTTAAACATAGATTTCATAAAGTCGTCGTTGCAAATATGAGAGAAACATATGGACGTACTTTGGAATTCAGAGTGCATTGGCAGGCACCATGATCAATTTCCTGCGTAAGTTAACTTTTGCGACGGCCTTGGTCCTGCCCATCATCGCGATCTCAATGATTGTTCCGACGATGATGCATGGGCAGGCCATCAGCGGCGACCTCCTCGGTGTTGTCACCGACTCCACGGGAGCGGTGGTCAGCAATGCCACGGTTGTCGCCACAAACCTGGGCACTGGCGTAAAAACCACGACCAAAACCAACTCCGGTGGCGAATATCACTTCGTCAACCTTCCTGTCGGCCACTACAGCCTGGAGATGACCAGCGCGGGTATGACCGGCGGCTTTAAAGATGTTACGGTCCAGCTGAACCATCAGGTTACCGCGAACATCGTCGCGGCCGTAAGTTCGGCTTCGACCACCGTAGAAGTCACTGCGGAAGCTCCGACCATCGATACCAGCACACCGCAGATCCAGAACACTTTTGCGAACCAGCAGGTCCAGGAACTGCCCACCGCCACCGTTGGTCTGGGCGTTCTCAATCTTTCGCTGCTGAACTCCGGCGTGGCCACCAGCGGTGGTATTGGCGCCGGCACCGGCCCTTCGGTTTCCGGTCAGCGCCCACGCAACAACAACTTCACCATTGAAGGCGTGGACAACAACAGCAAGTCCGTAACCGGCCCGGTCGTGACCATTCCGAACGATGCGGTCGAGAACTTCACCGTGTTGCAGAACCAGTTCTCTCCTGAATTCGGTCACTCTTCTGGTGGACAGTTCAACCAGACCATCATCAGCGGAACCAATCAATGGCACGGCAAGGTGTACGAATATTTCCAGAACCGCAACCTGAACGCGATCGATGCACAGGACGCGCGTACACAGAGCGGCCCGAACTTCACCAATCCCGCCTTTGATAACAACCGCTTCGGCGGCCAGGTGGGCGGACCTATCTGGAAAGATAAGGTCTTCTTCTTCACCAACCAGGAATACAATCCGGTCCACCGGGCGATTGGCAGCCTCTTTATCTGCGCGCCTACGGCGGCCGGTTATGCCACACTATCGGCTCTTCCCGGCCTCAGCCAGAACAACTTCAGCGTACTGAAGCAGTTTGAAGGCACTGCAGCTGCACCCGCGGCCGCAGATAGTAACTGCGCGGCAATCGGCGCGAGCACCACAGGTGGCGGCGCTGAACTGGGCGAGATCGACTTTTCCCCGTCAGCGTTCAACAACACTTTCACCAGCACCAACAGCGTGGACGTGAACCTCTCTGATAAAGATCAGCTGCGTTTCCGCTACATCTATCAGAAGAACGATTCAACTGATGCTTCGCCCAATATCCCGGCCTTCTTCACCACCGTTCCGGTTCGGGACCATGTAATCACCCTGAGTGAGTACCACACCTTTGCGCCGACTTTGACGAACGAATTCCGCGTCGGTTTCAACCGCAACACCCAGACCTTCACGGACGGCAACTTCCCCTTCCCGGGGCTTCCCTCTTTCCCGAACCTGACCTTTGATGACACTTTGAACCAGGTTGGACCTGATCCCAATGCTCCGCAGTTTGGTATTCAGAACGTTTACCAGGCGACGGATAACCTTAGCTGGGTCAAGGGCAAGCACACCCTGCAGTTCGGAATCGAAGGCAGGAAGTACATCTCTCCGCAGGGCTTCACGCAGCGCGCACGCGGCGACTACGAGTACGGAAGCACGGAAGAGTACCTCACGGATCAAGTGCCCAGCTCGTTCGGCCAGAGATCAACCGGAAGCAACACCTATTACGGCGACCAGTCAGCCATCTACGTTTATGGCAATGACCAGTTCCGCATTACCAAGAACCTTACTTTGAACGCCGGACTGCGTTGGGAATTCACCTCGGTGCCGTTCACAGAGCGGCTCCAGAGTCTGAACTCCGCTGCCAGCGTGCCTGGTCTGATTGACTTCGCCGCGCCGCAGCCGCAGTACAAGAACTTCTCTCCGCGCGTTGGCTTTGCGTATTCCCCGAACTTCTGGGGTACCACAGTCATTCGCGGCGGCTTCGGTATGGCGACCGACGTACTGTATGACAACCTCGGACTTCTCGCTGTTCCTCCGCAATTTGGTGGAACCTGCGACGTGAACCAGAGCACCAACGGCGTCGGCGGCTGCAACTGGTCCCCGACCGCTTTCCTGGCCAACGGTGGTCTGCCGGCTGGACAAGGCAGCGGCCTCCAGTCGTTCTCTTCAGTTGCTGACCAGCGCGCATCTACTGCCAACTTCCTGCCCACGGAGCAGAAGCTTCCTTACTCTGAGACCTGGGACCTGGGAGTTGAGCACACCTTCGCCAAGAACTACACAGCGGAAGTCCGCTACGTAGGTACCCGTGGTATTCACCTCCCGGTGCAGCAGCAGATCGACATTCAGTCTGTCGTTTCGCCGTCGAACTTCCTGCCCACCTTCCTCACTCCGCCGGACGCGGCAACGGTTGCCGGTCTCACGAGCACGCTGGCGAGTGTAAGAGCAGCCGTTCCCAAGATCCTGCCTGCCTACAGCGCAGCCGGTTTCGTTGGACCGATCACCTCGTTCCAGCCTCTGGGACAATCGATCTACCACGGCCTGCAGACGCAGGTAACCCGCAACTACTCCAACGGTCTGCAGCTGTTGGCTGCTTACACCTGGAGCCATGCGCAAGACAACTCTACAGCCGATGTATTCTCGACCCTGTTGACGCCGCGTCGTCCGCAGAACTCGCAGAATTTCGCAGCTGACATGTCCACTTCCGCGCTCGACCGTCGTCAGCGTCTGAGCCTGGAAGCCATCTACACTCTGCCGTTCTTCAAGAACTCACAGAACTGGATGGCCAAGAACCTTCTCGGTGGCTGGGAAATCGCCCCTGTGTATCAGCTCCAGTCTCCTGAGATGTACACTCCGCAGAGCAGCGGCGTAACCGCCGATCCGAGCTGCTTGACCGTCACTACGAATGTGCCTTGCAGCACTGGTGCTGGACAAGACTCAAACCTGAATGGTGATTCCGCTCCAGACCGCACCATTTTCAATCCCAATGGTGTGCCCGGAACGGGAAGCGGAGTTACAACACTCTGCAACATCGCTGTAACTGCGGGCAATCCTTGCCCTTCGGCAAACATTGTCGGTTACGTAGCAGTTAACCCCAATGCACAGTACATTCAGGCTGCCAGCGGCGCTTTGGCAACGGCAGGCCGCAACACTCTGGCTGCCCCGCGAACCAACAACTGGGATCTCACTGTGAAAAAGACCATCAAGACCACAGAGAGAACCAACGTTGAATTCGTCGCCAGTGCCTTTAACCTGTTCAACCACTCCCAGTTCCTGCCGGGCAGTGTCAATACGGTTGATTCTCTCGGATTCACAGGAGTCACTTCCTACGTGCGCGCAGCTAACTCGGCGTTCAACGATCCGACACAATCATTCAAGAACAACGCTCGTGCCATGCAGCTTGTGGCGAAGTTCAACTTCTAACCTTTAAATCTGTAACACCTCAACAGGGGAGCCTCTGGGCTCCCTTGTTTTTTTGCATTCGCAAAACTGTCGCTCGCCAAGGCGACTTGCCAACCAGGAACTTACAGGTAACTTATTGCTCTCCTCCCTTGGTTGCTCGCGTCCAACATGCAACAATGGCATTCTTCCCGCATGTCGACACTATTCAGTGACGTGACTTACGCGCTCCGCGGGTTCTGGAAGAATCAGACGTTTGCGCTCGCCGCAGTACTTACGCTGACCATCGGCATCGGCGCTAACGCGGCGATTTTCAGCTTGATCAATGCGTTGCTGTTGCGCCCTCTGCCATACAAAAATGCCGATCGTCTGGTGATTCTGTGGAACCGTTCACCGGGGCTGGGCATCACGCAGGACTGGTTTTCTACCGCACAGTATTTCGGCGTAAAGACCGGCAGCCGGAGTTTTGACGACGTTGCCATTGCCATTGGCGGTGTCGAGAACCTCACCGGCGACGGTGAGCCAGAGCGGGTCGGAGCGATTCACGTTTCTTCCAATCTTCTTCCGATGCTGGGCGCCCACGCCGCTTATGGCCGATTGTTCACATCAGAGGAGGACGTTGCCGGGAGCGCAGCAACAGCTTTGCTGGGCAACGGCACGTGGATGAGGCGCTACGGCGGTGACCCCCGCGTTATCGGTCGTTCGCTCAATATAAACGGAAAATCGTATGAAATCGTCGGCGTCCTGCCCAGGTCGTTCTCTCTTCCGCGCGAAGTCTTGCCGACGTTGAACGGCGCCGAAGATGCAGAAGTTCTCCTGCCTCTGCCCATGGCTGCCGACGCAGCGGCCAATCGCGATCACGAAGACTACAACATCATGGCCCGCCTGAGGCCGGGAGTAAGCGTTCAGCATGCCCAGGCGGAAATGGATACCATCACAGCCCGATTGCGCAGGGAGCATCCCGATCTCTATCCTCCCAATGGCGGTCTTACGTTCGGAGTGGTGCCACTGCTCGACCAGGTTGTAGGAAACGTCCGCAAACCTCTGTGGATTCTTTTGGGCGCTGTAGGCATGGTGCTGCTGATCGCCTGCGCGAACGTTGCCAACCTTCTTCTGGCGCGTGCTCTGGCCCGCCAGAAGGAAATTGCGATCCGGGCGGCTCTCGGCGCGGGCCGTGGACGTCTGGTGCGGCAGTTGCTCACGGAAAGTGTGCTACTGGCCTTATTGGGAGGCGCATCCGGTATCCT
>Ga0134125_10003190_pt1 | contig 19086 bp, 17 predicted proteins | sample KB31751_FD_96464 | JGI IMG/M metagenome (GOLD analysis project Ga0134125, IMG submission 96464) | Terrestrial soil microbial communities with excess Nitrogen fertilizer from Kellogg Biological Station, Michigan, USA - KB3-175-1 | ecosystem: Environmental > Terrestrial > Soil > Unclassified ... | reverse complement strand
TCGCGAAAGCCGAAAAGACCCGCGCCGAGGGCATCCGCGGCAAGCCGCTCTATCTGCTCAAGGATGAGCGCGTGAGCCAGCTCGCCGTTTCGCCTAACGGAAAAGCGGTGCTGCTCATCACCCGCATCGATTCCGACCACTCGCGCTCCACCGAAGTGCCCAAGTGGGTCACCAAGAGCGGCTACGTCGAAGACATCAAAGGCCGCGACAAAGTGGGCGACAGCCAGGACTCGGGCCGCGTCGCGCTCGTGACGCTGCCCACCGGCAACGCGCGCTGGCTGCACGCGATTCCCGGCGACTCCATCGCCAATCCTGGCCTCATCCGCATGCTCGGCTGGAACGACGATGGATCGCGTGCGCTCCTCTTCACGGTCCGGTCCGACTACAAGGAGCGCTACCTCGAGACCGTCGCCGACGACGGGCGCATGGACACCGTCGACGTCCTCCGCGACACGGCCTGGATCGAAGGACCGTGCTTCGGCTGCGGCGGCTGGTACGACAACGGCAAGCGCGCCTGGTTCGTGTCCGAAGCCGATGGTTGGGCGCATATCTACACCGTGAGCGCTGACGGCACGGACCGCACGCAGCTCACCAAGGGCAAGTGGGAGGTACTCGACGCCGACCTGTCGCCCGACAAGAAGTGGTTCTGGATGCACACGAGCGAGCCGTCGCCCTACGAGCGACAGTTCTATCGCATGGCCGTCACCGGCGGCGCCCGTGAGCGCATCACCACCGCCAAAGGCGGACACGACGTCACGGTGTCGCCTAACGGTCAGATCCTGGCCGACGTGTACTCCACGTCCAACCGTCCGCCCGAGCTCTTCGTCGAGCCGTTCCGCGCCGGCTCATCGATGGCGCAGCTCACCGTGTCACCCACCACGGCGTGGCTCTCGTACCATTGGATCGACCCGCAGATCATCCAGATCCCGGCGTCTGACGGTGTGATGGTCCCGGCGCGCATCTACCGCCCGCAGGACGTCGGCGCCCAGCCTAACGGAGCCGCCGTGATCTTCGTCCACGGCGCCGGCTACCTGCACAACGTGGTCGACTACTGGTCCAGCTACTCCCACGAGTACATGTTCAATCAGCTTCTCGCGACCAGGGGCTACGTCGTCCTCGACGAGGACTACCGCGGCTCCGCGGGCTACGGCCGCGATTGGCGCGTCGCCGTCTACCGGCATATGGGCGGACGCGACCTCCAGGACGAAGTCGATGCGTCGCGCTACCTCGGCAGCAAGTTCGGTATCCCGCCCGAGCGCGTCGGCATTTACGGCGGCAGCTACGGCGGCTTCATGACCCTCATGGCCATGTTCACCGAGCCGAAACACTTCGGTGCCGGTGCGGCGCTCCGGGCGGTCACCGATTGGTCGCACTACAACCACTGGTACACGTCGCGGATTCTCAACCTGCCCGACAAGGACACGGTGGCGTACCACCAGTCGTCGCCGATCTACTTCGCCCAGGGCCTCGAGGGGCCGCTGCTGATGTGCCACGGCATGGTCGACACGAACGTCGAGTTCGAGGACATCGTCCGCCTAACGGAACGCCTCATCGAGCTCGGCAAGACCAACTGGCAGCTCGCGCCGTATCCCGTGGAAAACCACGGGTTCGTCAGGCCGTCGTCGTGGACCGACGAGTACTCGCGCATCTTCGCGCTGTTCGATCGAACCATCGGCCGCGCCGCGCCGGCCGTCACCACGGGGGCGAAATGACGCGGCGAACGATCCGCGATCGTCTCGCTGCCGCCGCGCGCATCGCACGCACCATCGTCGGCGCGCCGGACTACGAGCGATATCTCGTGCACATGCGACGGCGACATCCGGGCCGGCGGCCGCTCACGCGCGATGAATTCTCGCGTGTTCGCATGGAGGATCGATACAGCCGCCCCGGCGCGCGCTGCTGCTGAGGCCTAACGGAAAAGCGCCGCGGGGTCGCTCCGCGGCGCCAGGTCGTCAGAAGCCCGCGTTGTCGCAGGCCGGCCCTGCGGTTGGGCCAGCGGCGCTCGGCGCCGGCACCGGGATCGATGTCCATCGCTCGACGCCGCGCTTCGACCCTATGAGCGCGCCCACGCCGCCCGACAGCAGCGCAATCACCCCGACCGCCGCCGTCCCGTTGCCGATGTGCGTTACCGCGCCAAGCTCGTCGCCGCGGTTGCCGGAGACGATGCGCGCCGCACCACCCACGCCGGCGCCGATCAGGAACCCGATCAACCCACCGCGCCACGCGCTTTGCTTCGCGGAATAGCGGCCAGCCAACTGCTCCATCGCCCTCACGCACTGCAGCGGCACCGCGACCTGGCTCAGCGTGTCCGAGCGCTGCGTTTGCACCAGCATCGTGTCCGGTTGCAGCAGGAGCACCAGCCGCCCTTCGACGAGGCGACGATCGCTGTGTACGCGTAGCTCGCTTCCGACGAGGCTCTGAAGCGAGCCCTGCGTCGAGTCGGCACGTGATGTGACACTTTGCGCGGCGCTGGACGAAGGCGCGAACGCGCACCACACCGGAACGGCAAGTAGGGCCGCGAACCGGCGAACCATGAACATAGGAAGGATTGGAATGAGGGAGAGCGACGGCGCATACGCCGCGGATGGCGGGCGGCGCCTATGTTAGGCAGACGCCCACCCGTCGTCAAGGGTCACGGTTCGCCAGCCGCCCCCCGCAGATCCCGTGCGTTGGGCGCCGGACGCCGCATTCGTCTAACGGATGCCGTTAGTGAGAGATGGCGATGCCCCACGGCGAATCGCCGGCCGGGATTGTCTTGATCACTTTGTTCGTCGCCGCATCGATGATCGCGATGTCGTTCGACGGCCCGTTCGCGGTGTAGATCCTCGTCCCGTCCGCCGTCACCGCGACGCCCCACGGACGCTTCGGGTCGGGAATCGTCGCCACCACGGAATCGTTCGCCGTCGCGATCACTTCCAACGTCGCGCCGCGCCCGGTCGTGATGTACACGAATTTTCCGTCCGGCGAGATCGCGGAGCCCATCGGCTTGGCGCCCGGCGTCGTCTTCGTGAGATCGAGCGTCTTGAGCACCTTATGGGACTTGACGTCCACGACCGACACGTTGCCGCCTACCTCCGCCGGCACGTAGCCCTTGGATCCGTCAGGCGCAAAAATCACCGAGCGCGGGCGCTTCCCGACCTTGATCGTGGCAACCGGCTTGTTCGACGCCACGTCGATCACCGTGACGGTCCCTTTGCCTTCGCTCGTCACCCACGCCTCCTTCCCGTCAGGCGTGATCTTTACGCCCTCGGGTTCCGCGCCCACCTTCGCTGTCGCGACCGACTTGCCGTCGGACATGTCGAGCACGGTTGCGGTGCCGGCGTCCTCGTTGGACACATAAATGAACTTGCCGTCCGGCGTGATGTCGAAGTTCTCCGGATCGTGACCCCCCTGTATGCGCCGCACGCTGTCGGTCGAGAGGTCCACGAGCGCGATGCCGTCTTTGGACCTGTCCGGCGGCGGCAGCTTCGATTCATTGACGCCCGGCCCGCCGATCGGTGATCCGCTCACCGCGACGACCAGCGTCTTGCCATCCGGCGTTAGGCGCACGCCGCGCGGTCGCTGACCGGCGTCGATCGTCTTCACGACCGTGTCCTTCGCGGCGTCGATCACGGTGACCTTGTTGCCGCGCTCGTCCGATACGTACACGAGCATCGACGGCGCGCTCGCCGCCGCCGGCGCCGCCGCCGTCGACTCCGCTCCCGCGGCCGGTTTCTTCTCGCCGCCCGAACACGCCAGAATCGCCGCACCAACCACGGTGCTGCCTAACGTCAGGCCGAACCACGTTCCACGCATGTCGAATCTCCTCGTGCTGAAGGACCGGGCGCCCCAGAGGCGCCCGCTCGCGCCCGCCTGGCTACGCGAGCCCCATTCCCCACCTGGCCAACGCCGTCGGATAGCCGCCATAGCGCAGCAGCTCGCTGTGAAATCGCAACAGCGAAAACCCGCCATCCTCGCCCCACGCGTGGCGGGCATCCTCGCGCAACCGCTCGATCTCCCGCCGCCCAACGACGAAACACGACATGAGCGTCGGATGCGCCGCCACGCGCATCACCTCCGCGCGCGCCGCCGCCTCGTCCATGCCGAGCTCATCGCGCACCCGGCGCTCTGCCGCCGACAGGTGCAGTGTCTTCGTATGGATCGCCACATCGATGATCGCGCGAAGCGTTCGCCATAGGACATCGCGCGCGTGCAGCAATCGCCCAGCCGGCGTCGCGAAAAATCCCGCCTCCGCCATCATCGCCTCGCAGTAATACGCCCAGCCCTCGCGCGCCGCGTCGCTCTCGAGCACGCGACGCACCACGCGCTCCGATGTGTTCGCCGACACCGCGTGCTGATGGTGCCCCGGAACGACCTCGTGCACGACCGCGCTCGCGATGTCCGACCGCCGGTGCACCGCCGCCGCCGCCGAGTGCGGCATGGTGACGTACAGCGTGCCGGCTTGTGACTCGGCGAACGCACCCGGTCCGTCGTACGCGGCGAACGGCACCAGCGGCTGCAGGTACGCCGGTGTGGCGCGCACCCGAACCGGCGGCGAGACCACGCGCACGAGTCCATGCTGGGCGGCAAACCGCCGCGCCTCATCCATAGCGTCCGCGTACGCACCGAAGAGCGACGCCGCAGGCGGCGCGTCGCCGCTCACGCGCTCGACCACCTCGCGCCACGGCGTCCCCGGCGCGATGGCCGCGGCTGCCGTCTCGACGCCGAGCCGCGCCCCCTCGTACGCGGTCTCCGCCCAACGCAGCAGTTGATCCGCACCGTCCTGGATCATGTGCGCCGTGTGCAATCGCCGCTCGAACAAATCGCGACCGATGCCCACGCTGTCGCGCGCACGCTCATCCATCAGCACCAGCGCATCGCCGAATTGCTCCAGCGACTCCACCGCCGCCTCGTGCGCCGACGCCACCTCGGGGTCGGCGCCCAACGGACCCAGCACTTCGCGCACCTCCTCACGGAGTAGCGCCAGTCCGCCCGGAAGCATTGCCGCCGCCGTGCCTAACAACGGTCGCTCCGGCTGCACCAGCGCCTCGGCTGCCGCGCTCAGGAAGTCCGGCAGCGCACGCAGCCGCGATACCAGCGCCACGGCGCGCTCGCGCGCATCCGCGCCGTCGGCTGCCAATCGGTACAAGCCATCCAGCGCGTGCCGCACGTGAAATGTCGGATCGTGTGCAAACGGTCGCTCGCGCTCGAGCCACGACTGCAGTTGCCGCGCGTCGTGCAGCACCGCCGTCTGATCGATCTCGTCGTCCAGCGACTCCGCGGACGCTTCCTCGAGCACGCCCGTGTAGCTCCGTAAGGCGGCGATGTGCGCGCGCACCGACACGGCATCGAACGCGCCGTACATCCCGTCGAGCTCGCGCCTACCCGCGCGCGTCCCCTCGACTGGATCGATTCGGTATCGAAGGTCGAGATATCCCTCGAAGACCTGGGCGAGCGCCGCTGTCACGCCTGCGCCAGCTGGCTCCGATACGCGGCGACCAGCGTCTCGATCTCGTCATCGCTCAACACGCGGCTCACCCGCTTGGCCGCATCGAACACGTGCTGGCACAAGCCCTGATCTGTCGCGTCGTGGCCGTGCTCCTCGAGCCAGTACTTCACGTTGGACAACCCGGACACGTGCGAAATCTCGATCCGTTGGGCGAGCCCGAAATCACCCGCCGGCACGCCGGAATAGATGCGATCCGCCAGCCACGCGTGCCCCTTGCGGCGCGCCTTGATGATCGCCGCCGCGTGCACGCCCGTCCCTGTCCGGAACGCATCGTCGCCTAACACAGGATAACTCGGCGGAATCGGGACACCGCAGGCGCGAGAGGCGAGCCGCGAGTACTCCGGCAGCCGGCTCAGGTCGTGCTGGTGGGCGCCAAGCAGCCGCAGGTTGATCAACAGCAAATCCATCTCGGTGTTGCCCACGCGCTCGCCAATGCCTAACGCCGTGCCGTGGACGCGGTCCGCGCCGGCTTCGATCGCCGCCAAGCAATTCGCCAGGCCAAGTCCACGGTCGCGGTGCCCGTGCCAGTCCAGCTGCACATCTTCCCCACTCGGCGCGATGATCTCCTCGCGCACGAAGCGCACGAGCGACCGCACGCCATCCGGCGTCGCGTGCCCAACGGTGTCCGCCAGACACACGCGACGAGCACCCCACCGTATCGCGTTGCCGTACAGGGCGCGAAGCGTGTCCGGGGCCGCGCGCGTCGTATCCTCCGTCACGAACATCACGGGCAGCCCTTCGCGCACGGCGAACGTTACCGCATCCTCGCTCGCTCGCAGCATGCGCTCCAGCGTCCAGTCCTCTGCGTACTGCCGGATGGGCGATGACCCGATGAATGTCGCCGCCTCGATCGGCAGTCCTGTCGCATGCGCGATCTCGACCACGGGCTCGACGTCGCTCAGCACCGTGCGCGCCGCGCAATTCGTCGACAGCGGAAGCCGCGCGCTCGCCACCTCACGCGCCAACGCCAACGTGTCCGCGCGCGCACGCGGCCCGGCACCCGGCAATCCCAGATCCACCGCATGGATCCCCAGATCCACCATCAAATGCAGCAACGCGCGTTTGTCTTCGATCGACGGATCGGTGACCGACGGACACTGGAGTCCATCGCGCAGTGTCTCGTCATCGAGCTCGACGCGACACGCGCGCCAATCGAAGGCAGTGTCCACCGAGTTCCAGTCGTGGATCAGCTCGCGTTCGTCCATGGTCACCTGAGAAGGTCTCTACCAAGCAGTCTGCGGCTGCCTGCAATATACCCTTGCGTATCCCCGATCCCGAGATCAATTGAAGGCATGCCGCACCGGTCGCCGGTCATCGACCTCTGGGCATCCGAGCCCATTGCACGCGCACGCGCAAAACTCCGCGCGCGCGACGCCGATATCGTCGCCTCACAGATCACGGTCTCCGAGATCGAGGCGCCAACGGGCGACGAACGGCGCCGCGGCGCTTGGGTAGCCGAGCGATTTCGCGCGATCGGGCTCCGCGACGTTCGCATCGATGGCGCCGACAACGTCATCGGCCGTCGTGATGGCGCAGCGGACGTCGCACCGGTGGTGATCTGTGCGCACCTCGACACGGTCTTCCCGCGCGGCACGCCGGTGCGGGTGCGCCGCTCGGGCCCGCGTCTCGTAGGCCCCGGTATCGGCGACAACGGCCGCGGACTCGCCGCGATGCTCGCGTTAGCCGATGTGATCGACGGAACGCGCGTGCGCACGCACGCGCCGGTCGATTTCGTCGCGACAGTCGGGGAAGAAGGCACGGGTGACCTGCGCGGTGCCAAGCACCTCTTCGACCACACGGCGGTCGACGCCCGTGCCGCCATCGCGCTCGACGGCGCCGGCGATGAACGCATCGTGCACCGCGCACTGGGCTCGCGCCGTTTCCGGATCACGTTCCGCGGCCCGGGCGGCCACAGTTGGACGGCGTTCGGGGTGCCTAACGCAGTGCACGCGGCGGCACTCGCCGCGGCCAAGCTGGCGCGACTGCCGCGCCCCGCCGCGCCCCGCACCACACTCTCGGTGGGACGCATCGGCGGCGGCATCGCCGTCAATGCGATTCCCGAAGAGGGCTGGCTTGAGGTCGACCTGCGCTCGACCTCGGTCGCCATACTCGATCGCTACGAGCGCGAGATCCACGCCGCCGCCCGCGCGGCCTCCGACGAGGAAAACGGGCGCCGTGCGCGCGGTACGCCGCCGCTCGCCGAGTCGGTCACGCGTATCGGCATGCGCCCTGGTGGCGACACCGATGCCGCGCACCCGCTCGTCGCATTCGCGGTCGACACCACGCGCCTCATCGGCCGCGAACCGGAACTGGCAACGGCGTCCACCGACGCAAACGTGCCCATCAGCCGGGGCATCCCGGCCATCGCGATCGGCGCCGGCGGCCGCGGCGGCGATGCCCACACGCCGGCCGAGTGGTTCGACAACACCGATGGCCACACCGGCCTCGCGCGCGCGCTGGCGATCGTGATCGGCGCCGCCGGCTTCGCCACGGGCCCGCTCGCGGCGCTCCCCGTCGCCTAACCTGCGCCCGATCTCCGCCTAAAGATTGCGTTAGTCGCGATCGAGCCGGACCTCGCTGTGGCTGCCGACCGTGAGCGCGCCCCGCGCGCCCTCGACCACGACCTCGTCGCCCAACAACGAATCGTGCAGCGACGACTTCTCGACGCAGCTCTTGGACCCGATCACGGTGTCCCGAATCGTCGAGTCGATGATGCGCGTCCCCGCCCCGATCGAGACGTTGGGCCCGACCGTCGACCGCTCGAGCACCACGCCGTCCTCGATGTACACCGGATCGAAGATCCGCACGCCCGGCGCCGCCGCCGGCCGACGCGCCCGCCCCCGCTCCAGCATCGCGTTGTTCGTCTCGAGCAGCGTGTCCAGTTTCCCCGCGTCGTACCACCCCTCCACGTCGATCACCTTGATCCGCGCACCGTGGTCGATCATGTACTGAAATGCATCGGTGAGGTAATACTCGCCGTGCACCGGCGGCTCACGCATCACGTGGTCGATGCCCTCGAACAGCAGCTTCCAGTCGCGCATGTAGTAGAGCCCGATGTTCGCTCGGCGCGAGATCGGCTCGCGTGGCTTCTCCACGATGCGCGTCATGTGCCCGGCGTCGTCCGTCACCACGACGCCGAAGCGCTGATAGTCTTCGACTTCCTTCACCCAGATGATGCCGTCCGCGTCCGTCGTGTGGATCACTGAGAGATCGGCGTCGAAGATCGTGTCCACGAAGATGATCAGAATCGGCTGGTCGACGTACGGACGCGCGAGCTCGATCGCGCTCGCCGTACCGTTCTGCACCTCTTGCTCGATGAACACCGACGGAAAGTCGTATTCGGTTTTCGCGAACGCTTCGACTTTCTCCTTGAGATGGCCGGTGATGTAGATGATCTGCTCCACTCCGCCTAACCGCTCCAGATCATCCAGGATGTACGCCATCACCGGCTTCCCCGCCACGCGCAGCATTGGCTTTGGCGTGACGTGCGTGTGTGGCCTGAGCCGCGTCCCCTTGCCCGCGAGCGGAATGATGACCTTCATGGCGCGCTCGTCCCCTCCCGTCCGTAACGGTCCTTGAGTCGCACGACGTCGTCGAGGTGAGGCGTCGATGCTTCCAGCACGTCGCAATCCGTAACCGCTTCCATGTAGTGGATCGTGCCCGGCGTGATACGGAACGCCTGGCCCGCTTCCAATCGCATGTCCTCGAGCTCTCCGTCGCCGAGCTTCACCCAGTAGATGAGTTTGCCCGACAGCAGGTACACGGTCTCGTCCTTCACGTTGTGATACTGGACTGAGAGCGCGTGGCCAGCTTTGATGTGCAGAATCTTCCCGACGTATTGGTCGGTTCGCGCCCAGATGATCTCGTGTCCCCACGGCTTGGGGACCACGGTCACCGCTGCCGGTCCGGACATGCGCTGGCTCGCCTGTAGTGGAGTCTCAGGATTCTAGAGCACTGCATGTGCCGCGCAAGCGCGGTTGGGCCGTTGGACGCGCGGCGCAGCCGCCGCGTTCGCATCTCAGCGAATCGTGCCGAGCATTCGCGAACGCAGCACGCTCAGTCGGCGGCGCACTGACCCATCCATGATCGTGTCGCCGACCCGCACGATGGTGCCGCCGAGGATCTCGGGACGGACCACGAAGTGCGGCACCACCGTCTTGCCCAGCACGCGCGACAACCGCGCGGTCACGTCGCGACCGAGCGCCTGATCGGGCTCCCGCGACACCGTCACCGACGCGTGCACGCGGTTCTGGATCTCGTCGACGATCGCGTGGTACTCGACCGCGATATCGGGAATGAGATGCTGGCGGCGATGCGTGATCACGGCCTGGAGGAATCGCACGAACGGACGCGGCAACCGATCCGCGAATGCCGCCGCCACGATCTCGTTCTTGCGTTCCGCGCTCACACGCGGCGATTCGAGGAATCGTGCCAGGCGGATGTCCGCTTGGATGGCGCCGGCCACCTCGTCGATCAGGCCGCCCCAGCCGTCGAGATCCGACGCGCGGCGCGCGAGCTCGACGAGCGTCTCGGCGTAATTGCGCGCGATCGTCGGTTCTTGCATCAGCGGCTGCCCACCGGTTCCAACGATGCCAGGAACGACTCGACCACTTTGCGATTCGTCTCGTCGTCGAGGTTCTTCTCGATCACTTTGCTCGCGCCACGCACGGCGAGGTTCACCGCGTCACGACGCAGCTCGACCATTGCTTGCTGGCGCTCGGACTCGATCTCTTGCCGCGCGCGATCGAGCACCTGCTGCTGCTCGCGGTGCGCCTGCTCCAGAATCTCCGTGCGCACCTTCTCGCCGGCGACTCGGCCCTCCACGACGAAGCGTTGGGCATCGGCGTGCGCCTGCGCGACAAGTTTCTTGTGCTCTTCCAACAGGCGCGCCGCCTCTTCGCGATCCTTCTTGGCGCTCTCGATCGAATCTTCCAGCGCCTGCTCGCGTGCCTCGACCGCTCGCGTAATCGGCTTGAACGCGAACTGCGTCAGCACGATCAACGTGACGATGAAAATCGCCAGCGTCCAGACCATCAGCCCGCCATTGGCGGTAAGCAGCTTCGGCGGCTCCGGGTGCTGCGCCTGGGCGGCGAGCGGGAGCGCGTTGCCTAACAAGAGGAGGCAAGTCGCCAACGACGTGCGCATGAGAACGATCCTCGAGAAGTGAAACCGCATCGGAAGCCCGGGCCTCCGATGCCGGTCGGATACTAGAACGTGAACTTGTTCTGAATGACGAACGCGACGACGACCGCAAACAGGGCCACGCCCTCGATGAGCGCCGCGAGAATCAGCCCCGCGGTCTGAATCGAGCCCGACGCCTCGGGCTGCCGCGCGATGCCGTCGGCCACCTGCCCGCCGATGCGTCCGATGCCGATACCGGCACCGATCGTCGCCAATCCCGCGCCGACGCCTGCGCCTAACATGGCCCACGCACCCGCGTACTCGCGCGTGAACGAGCCGGCTGCCTGCAAGAATGCGAACATGTGCATGGTCGATGAACTCCGTTCCGTTGACTGACCGTCGCTCCGCGCCGGCCTAAAACGCACCGCCGCCGCTCGCCCCCGAGGCCCGGGCCCCAACGAGCTTCCCCAGTCGCTCGACTAGGTACGCACCTGCAGTCGGAGCACCTTCTGCAGGAGTACAACACACCGGAGAACCATCCTGCCTGTCTAGTCTTCTTCTCGTCTCTAGTGCGCTTCGGACCTGATCAGCCCGATGAACACGCACGACAAAATCGTGAAGATGTATGCCTGCAAGAACGCCACGAAGATCTCGAGAAGACTGCTGCCCACGCCCATGAGCACAGACGGAAGGCCCACCCAGTAACTGGCGAATGTGAAAATGAGGCTGATCAATGCCAGTAGCACCACGTGTCCCGCCGTCATGTTCGCGAACAATCGAATAGCGAGCGCGAACGGCTTCGTGAACTTGCCGATGATCTCCACGACGGTCATGATCGGCACCATGAAGATCTTGACCCAGAGCGGAATCTCCTTGGGTGGCACATAGAAAATCGTGCGCAGATAGCGCCAGCCTTGCGTCTTGATGCCCGTCGCTTCCACCACGACGAAGGTGATGATGGCGAGCATTGCTGTCACGGAGATGTTGCCGGTGGCCGTCGATCCGTAAGGCACCAAGCCTAGGAGATTCGCGAACAGAATAAAGAAAAAGAGCGTGAGCCCGAACGGCACGAATGCGTTGCCGTGCGGCCCGACGTTCGCGAGCACGACGTCGTTCCGGATGTACAGCACGACTGCTTCGATCCCGGTCGCGAACCCTCGCGGCGAACCGCGCTCGGTATGGTGGCGCTCGTGCGCGATCGCCGCTGGAATGAGCACCAGCATGCAGAGCACTGCCGCCACAGCCAGCATCACGACGTGCTTCGTCGGCGAGAAATCAATCTCGATCGACCCGATGCGCACGGGCGCCCAACGCGGAAGCTCCTTCTCACCCCAGTACGGGAGCTCGATTGAATGCGAGTCGGTGATGTGCGGCATGATGATGTCGACCGGCTCCGCCTGTGATCCCGTTAGGCGGTCGCCCCTCGGACCCACGTGGATCTGCTCGGCCGGCGTCGTGCTCGGCGAGGCCTGCGCCTGGGCAGCCAGCGGCGCCGCCGCACATGCGAGCGCGAGAAGGAGCGAACGGAAGGTCATCGTTTGAGAAGCAGTGGTTCGACCAGCGTCGTCACGAAAAAAAACGTCGCTAAACTGATCAGCGCCGGCTCCGCGCGCAGCCCCAGCGTCCTCACGAGCCAGAATCCCATCACCGCCAACGACGCAAGCCTGAGCAGCATCCCCAATCCCCACGCCGGAAACACATTCGTGCCCGTACCCGCAACCACCAGCACCACCGCGAACGCAAAAACCTGCACCGCGAAGGCGATCACCGCACTCACTCGAATCGCCTGTGCATCGCCGGGCAATCGGAACAAGAGACCGAGCAAGAACGCAGCAAGGACGATCAAGACCGCACTCGCGGCGACGAAACGCATCACCCGCTTCACCGCGCGCCTCCGCCTCGCTGCCCGTCGTCAGTCGAGTCGCTTCCGTCCTTCTGTTTCGTAGTCGCCATGAGCGCGCGATACAGGGAATAGAACCCGGCGAACGCGCCCACAAACGCTCCTAACACCAACAGCCACGGCGAAGTACCCAGCTTCCCATCGAGCCAGCGCCCCACGTACACAAACAACAGGATCGACACAACCAGCTGGATCCCCGACCCCGCAAACACCATCGGGGACGGCCCACGCGTCGATGACCCTCGCTCCCCGCGCCCAGTAGCAGGCGCGCCCGGTCGCCGCTCTGGATCTCTCATGCGCGCGGAAATGTAGGAGCTTGTGAAATTTTTCGCAAGCTAAAGAAGACCCCGCTCACACCCACCGGACATAATAACCGTCTAATCGCCAAGTTTCGGTATCAACATAACTTACGAGTTACCCCACCCTTGACTGCTCGTCCCGGTGTTGATAACTTCGAGCCAGATTCCGTGTTCCCTTTTGCCAGCTGCGACCGCCCCGTTCCCGCGCCAGCCCACGCACCACGGCCGGTCTCTATCTCATGAGCTCCCGCTTCGTCATCTGGTTACTCTGCGCCGGCGCCGTGTTCGTGGCCTGGAGCCCCCACGCCAAACACAACGAATCCGCCGCCAGCACGACGAACGAGCATCGATCAGACACCGTCCTGAAGGAAGTCGCTCCCAGCGCTGCCCTCACCTCTGCCGCGCAAGTCACGGTCGACCACACTGTCAAAGTCAGCCTCCACGTCACCAACGTGGCCGATCACGCCGTCGAAATCGACTTCCCCAGCGGCAAGACCCACGACGTTGTCATCCTCGACTCGACCGGCCACGAAGTCTGGCGCTGGAGCGAAGGCCGCATGTTCACGCAGGCGGTCCGCAACACACTCCTCGGCGCAAACGAGACCGTGACGTACGAGGAGACATGGAATCCCGGTCATCTCACTGGTGATTTCACCGCGGTCGCGCGACTCGAGAGCAACAATCACCCGATGCAGCAGCGCACGGATTTCACGCTGCGATAGTCGAGCGCACGCGCGACCCCGCTCGCCATAGTCCGCGCCACCCTTAACGCCTCCCGCCCCCGCCGCTACCTTTCGCTCAAACCTGCGGCGAAATCGGAGGGCGCGTTTGGCGACACCGGCTCGATCTTCCACACACGATGACACGCGTGACGTCCAGCTCCTCTCCGAGCTGGCCAACGCGCGTCGGTCACTCGTCGATCAGATCGGCCGCCGCATCGTCGGCCAGAAAGAGGTCGTCGAGAATCTCGTCGCCGCGCTGCTGAGTGGGGGCCACGCCTTGCTCGTCGGCGTACCCGGCCTCGCGAAGACGCTTCTCGTTAGGACGCTCGCCGATGCGCTCGACCTCTCCTTCTCTCGCATCCAGTTCACCCCCGACTTGATGCCGAGTGACATCACCGGGACCGAGCTGCTCGAGGAAGACCACGCGACCGGGCGTCGCGTATTCAAGTACGTGAAGGGCCCCGTCTTCGCGAACGCCGTATTGGCCGACGAAATCAACCGCGCGCCTCCCAAGACACAGGCCGCGTTGCTCCAGGCCATGCAAGAGCACGCCGTGACCGCCGCGGGACGCACGCACCCGCTGCCGGAGCCGTTCTTCGTGCTGGCCACGCAGAATCCGATCGAGCAGGAAGGCACCTATCCGCTGCCCGAAGCGCAGCTCGACCGCTTCATGTTCGAGCTCCGCGTCGGCTATCCGACCGCCGACGAAGAGGAGCACGTCGTCGCGACCACCACGAGCGACACCGAGGCGACGATCACCCCGGTGCTCGACGCGGCGCAACTCATCGCGCTGCAGCATCTCGTACGACGTCTCCCGGCTCCGCCCACAGTCGTGCGCTACGCGGTCGGCCTCGCGCGGTCCACCCGCCCCGACGCCAAGGAAGCGTCGCCCGACGTCCGCAAGTACGTAAGCTGGGGCGCCGGCCCGCGGGCCTCGCAGTATCTGGTGTTAGGCGCGAAAGCGCGCGCGGCCATGGACGGACGTGCCGTGCCCGACCTCGACGACGTCCGCTCGGTCGCCCACGTCGTGCTCCGCCACCGCCTCGTGATGAATTTCCAGGGCGAGGCCGAAGGCATGACGCCGGAACGCCTCATCCGGCTCGACGAGCGTTAGGCGGCCATTCGGCCTAACCAAGTTAGTCGTCGTCCGCCTCGCCGTCGGCCTCGCCGACCCACCAACGGCGCCACCACGGCGGCCGCGACTCCGGCGCCAACGCCCGGTCCACCGCCGCCCGCCACGCGTCGCGCATCTCCGCCGCGTCCCCGAAGCGCTGCTCCGCCACCGGCGCCAACCCGCGCTCCAACCACTCGGCCACCGGCTCCGGATACGCGCTCAGATCCACCTCGCCCGACAGTTGACGGCCGAGGATCGCCCGCCCGTCGCCGGTTCCATACGGCGGCTCGCCCGACAATAGGTACGTGACGATCGCCGCCAGCCCGAAGCAGTCCACCGCCGGCCCCTGCGCTTCGCCTAACAATTGCTCGGGCGCCGCGAACTCCGGCGTCCCGGTCGTTCCGCTCAGCAGCTCCTCGCCCGAAATCTTCGCCACGCCGAAGTCCGCGATCCGCCACCGCCGATGCCGGTCGATCAGAATGTTCTCAGGCTTGAGATCGCGGTGCACGATCCCGATGGCGTGCGCCGCCGCGAGCCCGTCCAGCACCTGATCGACGTGCGACGCAATCTGCTCCACCGAGCGCGGCCCGGATCGCTTCACCAGATCCGTGAGCGAGCCGTTCTCGGCGAGCTCCATCGTGTACCACGACACGCCGCCGTTGCTGTCCCAGTCATAGATCGGCACGATCGCCGGATGCGCGAGTTGCGCCGCGAGCTGCGCCTCACGGCGGAACCGCCGCACCGCGATCTCGTCGTTCGCCACCTGCGGGTGCAACATCTTGAGCGCCACCTCGCGCTCGAGCGTCAGGTCGCGCACCCGCCACACCGATCCGAACGTACCGGAGCCCAGCCGCGCGATCACTTCGTAGTCCTCCCCGGTCGCCCATCGAAGCCGCTCCTCTTCCGCGTCGCCTAACGGACGGATCGCCGGCATCGAGCCGCTGATGTACACGGAAGACCGCCCGCCGCCGCCTACCGCGCGATCCAGCTCGCGCAGCATCGCCGCAACCGAGTGATACCGCTTCTCGGGATCGCGCTCCAATGCGCGGTTGAGCACACGCGCCACCGCCTGCGGACAATCCGGGCGCACCAGCGGAAGCGGCGGCACCTCCGGCGGAGGATACTCGCCCGTAAGCGCCGCGAATGCCGTCGCCGCCAACTGCCATTGGTCGCTCTCAGCCGTCGGCAGCCATTCGCCGTCGGGCCATTCCGGCGCGCACGGAAGACGTCCAGGAAACGGCGTCAGCTCCGCCGGTATCAGGTTGCGCGGCAACACCCACTCCCACGCCAGCAGCCACAGCTGACCCGTCGGCGTCAACCAGATCGACTCGCCGCACACGGCGCCGTGCGCCGTACCGGTCGTGTGCAGATACGCGAGCGCCTGCCCCGTGGACCGCAGCAACTGCAGCGACGTGCTGAGATCGTCTGGTCCCACCCGACGGATCCGCCCTGCCACACTCTCGCCCGATATCCACCGCCGCACATACGCGGGCCCGCGGCGACTCTGTGCACCGCCCGGCCACCAGTCGTACGCCGTCGGTATCGACGCGTGCGCGCGGTGCGCCAGCGCACGCGCCTCGGCGCCCAGCCACACCGCGTGCGCAGGTTCGGGAACCGTCACCAACGACAGCGACCGCCCCAGCGCGTCCACCACTTCCTGGTAGTGACGGAACTCGGCGAGCACGCCCTCCGCGCCCCACGACCAACCGGCGGGTAGTTGCCAGCCCTCGATGTGTGACGGAAGTTTCGCCGTCACGCTATTCGGCGACGGTGCGCCCGGAGCCAAAGGCGAGACGCCCAAGTCGGGCGCGGCGGCCGGTGACGCCGGCGCCCCTCCGGGACGCGAGCCGGCGCCGGCGGGCGGCGTGACGGTCACGAGCCAAACCTACAGTCGGTGCCGGTCACGGCCAAGCACACATTCAACGAGCGCCATGGACACCATCATCGCCGCACCCAGCATTGTCTTCGAGCCCCTCTTCGACGACGTGACCGTTCCTTCGCGCGGCACCACTGGCGCTGCCGGCTACGACGTGCGTGCTCACTTGCACGGCCGCGCCGTCCGCACGTGGCGCGATGGCGCCGAAGTGATGCTTTCGGCAAGTGCGAATGGCGCGTTCACCTTGGAACCTGGCGACGTCGCCCTCATCCCACTCGGCTTCCGCGCACGGCTCCCCGCTGGCTACGAGGCACAAGTGCGACTCCGCAGCTCGATCGCGTTTCGCCGCGGTCTCGTCCTGCCCAACGCACCAGGAACCATCGACGCCGACTACCCCGACGAGTGGCTGGTGATGGTGCGGAATGTCTCCACCCAGCGCATCACGATCGAGCACGGCGAGCGCATCGCACAGATCATCCTGCATCGCTACGCCACCCTCGACTGGTCCATCGGCGTCGTGACGCGATCCACCGACCGCAGCGGCGGCATCGGCAGCACGGGCTAACGAAACATTGCCTGCCTAACTGGATCGTATGACATTGTAGTACGAATGACGCTCGCGTGACGAGCTCGGCGTTAGTACCTTGGTCGGGCGCGAAACAAGGGCACAAGGACGCGTCACATGATTCACTTGGTGGGACTCGGTCACGCCGTCATCACCATCGGCGTCACTCGCCTTACGCAAGCCAGCGAGACGTTGTTCGCCTCGGCACTGCTGTTCGTGTCCGAAGCCGGTCGGCCCATCGAGCGACGCCGCATCATTGAGCTGCTGTGGCCGCGCGCGTCCGCCCAACGCGCAAACCACCGGCTCCGCCAAACCCTCTATCGCCTCAACACACTCGGCGCCGCGCTCCGATCGGATCGCGGCCACATCACCTTACCCGCCCGCTCAGCGCAGTCCGACTTCGGTGAAGTGATCGCCGCGGGACGCAGCGCCGACCCCAATCGCGTCGCGGAGCTCGTCCAAGGCCCGTTTCTCCCAGGATACGCACCACGCTTCTCGCCGACGTTCAGCGAATGGCTCGAGCGTGAACGCGACGTCGTCACGTCTGGACTGCGGCGCGTGCTCATCGCCGCCATCGCCGCGCAGCGCGAACGAAACGATTGGGCAGCCGTCGAGCGCCTGGCCACACGATGTCTGCTGCTCGATCCGCTCAACGAGGAAGCGACACTCGCCCTCGCCGAAGCTGCCGCACTCCATGGCAGCAAGGTTCGCGCGCTCGAGATCCTCGATTCCTATCTGCGCGAGCTCGGACCAGGTGCGGGCGACATACGCGTGCCCGCCACACTCCTCCGACGACGAATCGCCGAAGCCTATCGCGCCGCGCCCGAGCAGCAACGTGCATCGCAAGTCGGGCGCGAGCAGGAGATGCAGGACGTGAAACGCATCCTGCACGGTCTGTTCGCTGCGCACGGTGAGACGTGTCTCGTCTGCGGCGAAGAGGGCATCGGCAAAACGCGATTCGCGACGGAAATCGCGTGCGCCGCCCAACTCGACGGCATCAAGGTCGTGCGTGTCGAATGCCAGGCACACGACGTCGAGCGCCCGCTCGCCGGTATCATCGAGGTCGTCCGGCGCGTGCGCGCGATGCGCGGCGCGATCGCCGTCGGCGAGGCGTCCAAGCGCACGCTCGATGCCGTCCTCGTCGCGAGCGAGCCGGCTGCCGGGCCCGACATCGCCGACATGGACCAGCTGTGCGCGCGCGTCCGGATCGCGCTCATCGACCTCCTCGATGCTGTGTCGCACGAACAACCGGTTGTCCTCATCATCGAGGACGCACAGTGGCTCGATCGCGCGTCGTGGACGTGCGTTCGCGCGTTGTCCCGTTGGGCACTCAAGCATCGTGCGCTCATCGTCCTCACCGCCAGGCAGAACGACCTCGCCCGGCAGTTCGATTGTGCCGACGATGTACGTCCGCGTCTCATGCGCCTCAAGCCGCTCGACGATCTGGCCAGCCGCATGCTCGTGCAACGCGTCCTCGGCGGCTCGTCCCGCGAGGGAAACGAGCCCTTCGCCGAGTGGTGCGTCGCCCGCGGCGGCGGCAATCCATACGTCCTCACCGAGCTGGCTGCGCGCGCCGAAGGGGACACCGAACCGTTCCGCGCGCCTGCAGCCCTCGAGCGCATTGCCGCCGAGCGCCTCGACGGACTGAGCGACGTTCCGCTCAGGATCCTGCAGGCCATCGCCGTCCTCGGCCCGGCCTCGTCTACTCGGCGTGTGGAAGAGCTGTTAGGCACCACTCGGTTAGGCTTGCTCGATGGGCTGGACACTCTGAGCACCGCCGGCATGATCGGCCTCGAGGGCGACCGCATCGTCCTCCGTCACCGCCTCACCGCTGAAGCCGCGCTCGAGCGCCTGTCCAAGCCGGCGCGTCAACTCCTGCACCGGCGTGCCGCCGAATTGCTCGAGCGCGAGCGCTCGACGGACGCACCGGGCGTGCTGGCCGGCGAATGCGCCGAGCACTGGCAGTACGCGGGCGAACACACACGCGCCATCGAGCTCCTC
>Ga0134125_10003189_pt1 | contig 19087 bp, 19 predicted proteins | sample KB31751_FD_96464 | JGI IMG/M metagenome (GOLD analysis project Ga0134125, IMG submission 96464) | Terrestrial soil microbial communities with excess Nitrogen fertilizer from Kellogg Biological Station, Michigan, USA - KB3-175-1 | ecosystem: Environmental > Terrestrial > Soil > Unclassified ... | reverse complement strand
TAGGCTTCTTCCAATTCAACATTGTGTTCGGAATATTGCTCGCTTACTTCTCGAATTTCGTGATCGGGCAAATGCAGTTCGGGCTGGCGGAATGGCGTTGGGAACTGGGCGTCTCGGCGATTCCGGCAGCTTTGTTTTTTGGGATGCTCTTCGGCATCCCACGCAGCCCGCGCTGGCTCGTTAAAAAGCGCCGCGTCGACGAAGCACGAGACGTTTTGAAGCTGAGCGGCGAAAAAGATTTCGAGGCGGAACTGCAGGAGATCGTTCAATCGATCGATGCCGAACATGGCCGCGGCAATGAGCCGCTATTCACCCGTAAATACCGGTTCCCGATTTTTCTCGCCGTATCGATCGCGATGTTCAACCAGTTGTCGGGAATCAACGTAATTCTCTATTACTTAAATGACATTTTCGCGAGGGCCGGGTTCAGCAAAATGTCCGGCGACTTGCAATCCGTAGCGATCGGCGCCACCAATCTGATCGCCACAATCATTGCGATGTCTATCATTGACCGGGTCGGGCGAAAAAAGCTGCTGTTAATCGGCTCGGTCGGAACCGCGGTATGTATGGCGGGCGTGGCGGGTATCTTCTTAACTAATACGCACGATGATCTTTTGGTTTGGCTCCTTATCGGGTACATTGCTTTCTTCGCCTTTTCTCAGGGCGCCGTCATTTGGGTCTTCATTAGTGAGGTGTTCCCGAACCGGGTCCGAGCCAAGGGACAGAGCCTCGGCACTTTCTCGCACTGGTTCATGAACGCCTTGATTTCCGGTATTTTCCCCTTGATTGCTGCCTCCTCAGGCGGAGCGCCCTTCGTTTTCTTCTCACTGATGATGGTGCTGCAGTTCTTCGTCGTACTCTTCCTTTATCCGGAGACAAAGGGAGTGTCGTTAGAGCAAATGCAACGGAAGTTGGGCATTGCTTGACCGGCAACTCTGCGTTTAATTGTTTTCTGGCTTACAATTTCAATTAGTTCTAGTAGTCCTATACCACGTGGCTTGTGTTCACGATATGATTGTGAACGTTCGGAATGCTGCTCTTTCTGCTGTGTGCGGGGTGCATCCTCTATGTTCTGGCAGGGTATCCCGTTGCGTTGGGCTTTCTGGCGCGTCGCCGCCACCGGCCGGTAAAGAAGGGATCGGAACTCCCAACCGTTTCCGTTATCATCCCCGTTCATAACGGGGGCCGATTTGTCGCGGAAAAGCTCGAATCCGTTTTCGCGCTGGACTACCCTCGCGAACTTCTCGAAGTGATTGTCGTCGCCGACGGCTGCACGGATGAAACCGAGGCAGTGGTTCGCCGAATCCCTGCCGGGCAGGTTCGGTTGATTTCTATTCCTCGCTCAGGCAAAGCGGCGGCGTTGAACGTCGGGGTTTCTTGCGCGGCGGGCCGAATTCTGTTGATGACCGATGTCCGCCAGCAGCTTCAGTGCGATAGCCTTCGGACGATGGCGGCTTGTTTCGAGGATTCGGAGGTGGGTGTCGTCAGCGGAGTGGTGGTGTTTCGGGAAGGAACCTGCCATGATCAGGCCGATATACGGCTCTACTGGCGGTATGAGAGCTGGATTCGCGAAAAACTCAGCGAGATCGACTCGATGTTCGGAGCGACCGGGCCTTTCTACGCGATTCGCCGCAGCCTGTTTGTACCGCTGCCGGACGACATACTGCTGGATGACGTGTATCTTCCGATGATGGCCTTCTTGCGAGGATACCGGCTAATTGTCGAGCCCGCGGCGAGAGCTACGGATTACCCGATGACGTCCGCGCGCGAGTTCGCGCGCAAGGTTCGGACACTTGGCGGTAACTACCAGCTCATGCTGCGGCTGCCGGTGTTGCTCACTCGCCGCAACCGCCTTTTATGGCACTTTCTTTCTTACAAGCTCGGGCGCTTGTTATTGCCTTGGCTGCTGGCCCTGCTGCTGGCGACCAGTTTCCTGTTCCCGAGTCCGTGGAGCGCGACTCTTGTCTGCATGCAGATCTCGTTCTATCTTCTGGCGGCGCTCGATCCTAAGGTCCCGCAGCACATTTTCCTGAAACGAATCTCGTCCCCAAGCCATACGTTCGTCATGCTGATGGCGGCAACCATCCGAGGGCTTCAGGTTTTGTTTGTTCCGGCTCGCACTCTGTGGAAAGTGACTGATCTTGGATCCGTCGATTCCTAGACCGATACGCGTGCTGCTGCTGGCCCGGGAAATGGGGCCTGGTGGGACGGAGCGGCAGTTAACCGAGTTAGCGAAGGCTCTGGACCGGCGCAGCTTTGAGCCTCACGTCGCGTACTTCCGCGAAGGATTTCGGTCCGAGGAGTTACGAGAGGCCGGGATCGCCTGTCTTTGCTTGGGAGTACAGTCTTTTTTGAATCCGCAGGCTTTTCGCAAAGCATGGGCGCTTGGGAATTACATTCGCCGCCATCGAATCCACATCGTACATACCTTCGACTACCCGCTGACTTGCTTTGGCGTGCCTGTCGCGCGCGCATTCGGAGCTCCCATTGTCCTGTCGAGCCAGCGTGCCCACCGCATGCTCATCCCGAGAGCCTACTTGCGGATGGTCAGGTTAACCGACCGGATTGTAAACGGCATAGTCGTGAACTGCGAGTATATGCGTCGCCACGTAACCGACGACGAGCATTTTCCAAGTGACAAGGTACATCTCTGCTACAACGGTCTGAATATTTCGTGTTTTTCGGCACACGGCGCCGTTTTTCCTCCCCGTAAAGGCGGTGGTGACACAGTCACTGTTGGAAGCGTTTCGGTATTACGTCCGGAAAAGAATCTAAGGCTGCTGTTACACGCATTTGCTCGTTTGACGCCAGAAACGCCAAACGCGCGTCTAATACTTGTGGGTAGTGGGCCGGAGCGCGGAAATCTACAGAGCCTCGCGCGCGAGTTGGGTATTAGCGACCGGTGCATGTTCCAGTCAGCACAACGGGATGTCTCGGTTTGGCTGCGAGCGATGGATATTTTCGTCCTCCCCTCAATTTCGGAGGCATTGTCTAACTCACTGATGGAGGCAATGGGCTGCGGCTGCGCCGTGATTGCATCGAACGCCGGCGGTAATTCAGAACTGGTAACTTCCGGGAGAACCGGACTGCTATTCGATTCGGAAAACGTGGAGGATTTAGCGAAGGAGTTGAAGCGGCTTGTAGAAGATCGCAATCTGCGAGCCAGACTCGGCAAGAATGCGGCTCAGTCAATGTATAGAGGGTTTTCACTGGCGGCTTCGACACAGGCTATGCAGAATATCTACAGCTCATTCTTCAGAGCGAACGACATCGGACTCGGGAGCGGCGCAATCCTTGCGCGCGCCGCCGGGTCCGGGCGGAATTGAGCCATGCGTGCTCTTCTGCAACGAGTACTGAGGGCAAACGTCAGAGTAGATGACCAGGTTACGGCCAATATTGGAGCCGGGTTGCTTGTGTTTCTGGGGGTGCACCGGGACGATAGCGATAGGGATGCGGAATGGCTGGCGCGAAAAGTTCTTCAGCTTCGCATTTTCCAGGATGATATAGGCCAAATGAATAGGAATGTAAAGGATGCAGGTGGTAGTATCTTAGTTGTTTCGCAATTCACTTTGTATGGCGAAGCTCGAAAAGGGAACCGGCCGTCGTTTTCAGAGGCCGCCGAGCCGACGCAAGCCGAGGAGTTGTACCAACTATTTACCCATTATTGCCGCGATAGCGGCCTGCCTGTTCAAACAGGTAAGTTTCGGGCTCATATGCAGGTTGAGTTAGTGAACGATGGTCCCGTCACTCTGCTTTGCGATAGCATTCCTACATCGAAGAACGCGTTCGTAGTAAAAAATTGAAATAAACTGGGAATAAAGATATAAAGAAAAAGATCATGCCAAAGAACACACCCGCAGCAAATCGAGAGATTCTCGAGGCAGCTCTTCACGGCCTCGAACTACAGCGGCAGAAACTTGACGACCAGATTGCTCAGGTACGGTCCATGCTGGGCCGGCGTGTTGGCCGGCCGCCAAAAGGACCTCACGAAACCGGCGAAACTGCTCGCACCGGATCGCGCCGCCGCCGGACTCTGAGCGACGAGGCGCGGAAACGGATCGCCGCGGCTCAAAAGAAGCGGTGGGCCGCTTACCGCAAGACCCAGAGTAAGTAACCTCGCCGAACCTACACCGCCGGCGACGTCAACATCATTCCCGGCTCAAACTCGACCCAGTTGAGCTCAATACTTCGGACGAGCTGTGCTGCTCTCGCTTGTGAGCGTTGCCGGCGGAGCTGAATACCGTAACGGAGGCCTTGTGATTGTGGGAATTGGCGTCGACCTCGCGGAAGTTGAACGCATTCAGCGGAGCGTGGACCGTTACGGCGAACGCTTTCTTACACGTATCTACACTGCTGCGGAGCGCAGTTACTCGATGCGAAAGCAGAACTATGCCGAGCGGCTGGCCGTGCGGTTTGCGGCGAAAGAAGCGGGCATGAAGGCGATCGGCACGGGATGGCGCCATGGCGTGACGTGGAAAGATTTTGAAGTTCTGAACGAGCCGGGAGGCAAGCCGCTACTCCAGTTATCCGGTATAGCCACTGAATTCGCGCGCAGGCTGGGCGTCAAAAGAGTGTCACTTTCGATGACGCATACCGCCGGCATGGCGCTGGCAACGGTCGTTCTGGAGGACGGCCAGTAAAACCTCGCGGTTTCCGCCGCCATTCAGGCCCGCGTGACGCGCGCGCTGAGCGGCTTCGATTCGGGAACGCCGGCACTGGCTTCCTCGCGAAGTTGCGCGCCCTCAATCCGCCTGGTTTCCTGCCACGTGAAATACATGCGATGGATGACAGTGATGGTGCCCAAGACCGCGATCACCCAGAGAACCGGGGCCATACGGTCGAATAGCGCACCAATGATCAGCAGGACGATGCGCTCCGGCCTTTCGAGAAAGCCCACTTTGCACGTGGGAACGATATGCTCCGCGCGGGTCCGCGTGTAGCTGATCATCACGGAAGCGGCCATCACAATCGCGGTCAGAACAACATAGAACGGCCGATTGATGGTTCCGTAGTAGACGAGCAATCCCATCAGAAGCGCGAGATCGGAATAGCGATCGAGAACGGAATCGAAGAAACCGCCGAAGCGCGTCACCTGATTTGTCTCACGAGCGACCCGGCCATCGACCATATCGAACAATCCTGCGAAGATAATGACCAAAGCAGCTGTTCGGAACCGTCCTATAGCGAGCATCCAGGCCGCGACAATGTTGACAACGAGCCCCAGAAATGTCAAGACGTTCGGATTGATTCGCGAGAGGGCCAGCGCGCGCACGATCAGCCTGACGACCTTGCCCGATGCTATGCCGATCGCGCGTGTATAAGTCATAACTTCATCCTAAGATGATGCCGCCAGATCGTGAATGGTCGTTAAGCTTATGATCTCCATCTCTCGCATTCCGCCCGGAATTTGAATTCGTACCGTATCACCCGCTTGCTTGCCGAGTAAACCTCGACCAATGGGGGAACTCGTTGAAATCTTTCCGGCGGGCGCATCCGCTTCCTCGCTGGTAACGAGATTGTACGTGATCTCCTCGTCTTTGGTGACGTCGAGGACGATCACCTGAGATCCCAGGCCGACACGATCACGGGGAATCTTGGTCATGTCGACCATCGCGAACTCCCGCAGGCGTGCAGTTAACTGCCCGAGTCGTGCATCCACATAGCGCTGCCTCTCTTTCGCGGCATGGTACTCGGCGTTTTCGCTAAGGTCGCCTAGCGCGCGGGCGCGGAGGATCTCCTTGGGTAGCTCGGAGCGTAATTCGTGCTCGAGTGCTGCAATTTCGTCTTGCAGCTTCTTTTTGATATCTTCCATTACCTTCCCCCTATTATGAAGGATTCGCCTTCGCCGCGTTACATCCCCCCTTGAGGCGATAGTCCCATTGCTTGCCGTAGAGCGGCCCATCTGTTGCTGCAAGCCGGGTTCACGCTTGCTCGACAGATGCTAAGTCAAACTGTTACAATAGCCTAAGAGGAGTACGCCATGGCTAGCAAACCACCATTCGCGCAAGGCGCCCAAGTGGAACACGGTAAATTTGGGCTGGGCTCGGTGCTCTCGTGTAACGACGATTACATCGTAATCAAATTCGATGAACATGGCGAGAAGAAATTCGTCACCTCAATCGTTTTATCGTCATTGAAAAAGAGTGACCGGCAGCCTCCCGCCGAAAAGCGCCGCGCGAGCCGTAAAAAAGCAGCGCCTGCCGCCGCTGCCAGCTAAATTCCGGCTTTTTGTTACTCTTAAATTTCACCCCATGAAATTCGGTGTCGTAGTGTTTCCAGGTAGTAACTGCGATCACGACGCGTGGTACGCGGTTAGCCACAACTTACATCAAAAGGCTGAGTTCATCTGGCATGATTCGCCATCGCTCGGAGATGTGGATGCAGTGATTCTGCCGGGCGGTTTCTCCTACGGCGACTATCTCCGCTGTGGCGCCATCGCTAAGTTTTCGCCTGTGATGAGTGCGATCCGGAAATTCGCAGCTGAGGGCGGCCCCGTCCTGGGTATTTGTAATGGCTTTCAAGTACTGGTTGAAACCGGGCTGCTGCCCGGAGCGCTCGTCCGCAACGCCGGACTAAAGTTCATCTGCCGGACGGGCCCGGTTCGAGTTGAGACAACCGATTCTGTATTCACCCATCAGGCTGTAAACGGGCAAATCCTGCACCTTCCGATCGCTCACGGCGAAGGCTGCTACATAGCTGACGAGCACACTCTGGACCGTCTGGAGGGTGAGGACCGGGTGGCCTTGCGCTACCTGGAGAACCGGAATGGGTCCATGCGGGACATCGCCGGTATCTTGAGCGAAGGCCGAAACGTATTAGGCATGATGCCTCACCCGGAGCGTGCCGCCGATCCCTTGATGGGTGGCACGGACGGACTGGTGATCCTGAGTTCACTTGCGGAAGCCTACGCGGGGCATACGGCTTCCCACTTGCCTGCTTTGAAGATATGAGCACGATCACATCGGATGTGATCGCAGCCCATCAGCTTACTCAGCCGGAATATGACAAAATCCTGAGCTTGCTGGGCCGCGAACCCACGTTTACCGAACTTGGCATTTTCAGCGTGATGTGGAGCGAGCATTGCTCCTATAAAAGCTCGCGCATTCATCTCAAGAAACTTCCTACGCAAAGCACGCGCGTCCTGCAGGGACCGGGCGAAAACGCGGGCATCATCGATATTGGTGACGGCATCGCCATCGCGTTTAAAATCGAATCCCACAACCATCCGAGCTTCATCGAACCTTTCCAAGGCGCGGCCACTGGCGTCGGCGGCATTCTGCGCGACATCTTCACGATGGGTGCGCGCCCGATTGCTGTAATGGATGCGCTCCGGTTCGGACGTCTGGACGACCCGCGTACTGGCGAGCGAAATCGCCGCATTGTGGAGGGCGTGGTTTCGGGGATTGCCCATTACGGGAACTGCTTCGGCGTCCCCACCGTTGGCGGTGAATGCGTTTTTGACGATAGTTACGACGGCAACCCCCTCGTGAATGTCTTCGCCCTCGGAGTCTTCCGCCACGACGAGATCTTTTATGGCAAGGCGACCGGCGTCGGCAATCCGGTGATCTATGTCGGGGCGAAAACCGGACGCGACGGCATTCACGGAGCTTCGATGGCTTCAGCCGAGTTCACCGAGGCTTCCAAACAGAAGCGCCCGAACGTACAGGTTGGCGATCCGTTCATGGAGAAACTGCTGCTGGAAGCCTGCCTCGAAGCGATGAAGACAGGGGCGATTGTCGGCATTCAGGACATGGGCGCGGCCGGCTTGACAAGTTCTTCCTGTGAGATGGGCAGCCGTGCGGGCACGGGTGTCGAGATCGACATGGAGCTCGTTCCGCAGCGTGAAACCGGAATGACGCCCTACGAGATCATGCTCTCGGAATCTCAAGAGCGCATGCTGCTGGTCGCGGAGCGCGGCCGCGAGGATGAGGTACTCCGGGTATTCGCCAAGTGGGGCTTGGATGCTGTCGTAATCGGCGAAGTGAAGGACGACGGCATGCTTCGGGTGAAGGATCGCGGCAAAGTCGTCGCGGAGATTTCGAATCGCGCGCTCGCCGATGAAGCGCCCTTGTACAACCGGCCCTTTAGCAAGCCGCTGCGAAATGCTCCCCTGGATGGACCTGCCGTCCACAGCAGCGATTTGCTGGGTGACCTGAAACGTCTCCTGGAATCCGGCGACTTGTGCAGCAAACACTGGATCTGGGAACAATACGACTACCAGGTGCGGACCAATACCATCGCCGGGCCGGGGTCGGAAGCGGCGGTCGTGCGAATTAAGGGCACTCCCACCTCGATCGCAATGGCTCTCGATGGAAACGGGCGATATTGCTCGCTCGATCCGCGCGAAGGTACAAAGCTGATTGTCGCGGAATGCTGCCGGAACCTCTCAGTGGTTGGCGCGGAGCCGATCGCCGCCACCAACAACCTGAATTTCGGAAACCCGGAGCGCCCCGAGATTATGGCGCAACTCGTTGAATCAATTGAAGGGATGGCCGAAGCCTGCCGGTTCTTTGAGACACCCATTACGGGCGGCAATGTCAGTCTCTACAATGAAACTCTCGGCGTGCCCATTCATCCAACACCTGTAGTTGGAATTGTCGGGATAGTGCCGACTGCAAAGCCGATCGGGATCGAATTTGAGAACGAAGGCCGGGACGTAATCCTTCTGGGCGGCTACGGCTCGTCCGATGCCGAGCAATTTGGCTCTTCCCAATACGCAAAAGTAGTTGTGGAGTGCGTATGGGGGGCGCCCCCGAAGCTCGATATGGATTATGAGAAGCGCGTGCAGACGGCAATTCGCCAATTAGTTCGCGCCCGTAGCGTTGAATCGGCTCATGATGTTGGTGAGGGAGGTCTGGCTGTTGCGCTGGCCGAATGCTGTTTCGGCGAGAAGGGAATTGGCGTTGAAGCGCGGATGAGTTCACCTCTGAGCAACGAGTTCCTGTTGTTTCATGAAGGTCCGTCGCGCGTGATTATCTCGACAGCGCATCCTGACGCTGTGTTTGAAGCAGCCCGGAAGAATTCTGTCGAAGCGGTCCGCATCGGCGCTACACTCAAGTCAAGAATGTCTGTAGGCAACCGGACTGAAACCTTGCTGGACTGTTCCGTCCAGGAATTGAAGGATGTCTGGGAGAATTCACTTGAACACCTCCTCCACACCTCCGTTTCGGTGGAATGATGCCTGATCTGATCTTCGACAAACTTCACGAGGAGTGCGGAGTATTTGCTATCTACGGCCACCCCGAGGCAGCAAATCTCGCGTACTTAGGATTGTATGCTCTTCAACACCGCGGCCAGGAAAGCGCGGGAATTGCATCGAGCGACGGCCGGAAGATCCACTGCGTCCGCAAGATGGGTCATGTCGCCGATATCTTCACTCCGGATGCGCTGAATCAACTGCCGGGCGAACTGGCGATCGGCCATACCCGCTATTCAACGACCGGCGATACCGTTATTCTGAACGCCCAGCCGTTATCGGTAGCGTGCAACAAAGGGCAGATTGCGGTCGCTCACAACGGCAACATTACCAACGCGGCGGAGCTGCGAAGCGAACTGGAGCGCGAAGGCTCGATTTTCCAGTCAACCAGCGATACTGAGGTCATTCTTCATCTGGTGGCACGATCCCGTGAGCGGACGCTGGCGGCGGCATTGCGCGATGCGCTGCTACAGATTGAGGGCGCCTTTTCACTCGTGTTCATTGCGGAGGACCGCATCATCGTGGCGCGCGATCCGCACGGTTTTCGGCCCCTCGCCATGGGCCGGCTTGAATTGAGCAATGGTCCCACGAGCTATGTCTTCGCGTCAGAAACCTGCGCATTCGATCTGATCAGCGCGGCCTACATCGGCGAGGTTGCTCCGGGCGAGATGGTAATTGTCGGGCCGGAGGGCGTAACGCGTGAACGCTACGCACCTGCCAAGGCCCCGGCGCAATGCGTCTTTGAACACGTCTATTTCTCGCGCCCCGATTCTCTCGTGTTCGGCCGCTCGGTTGCGCAATCGCGCGAAATGATGGGGCGACTGCTTGCTCGCGAGCATCCGGTAGAGGCCGACGTAGTGGTGCCGGTACCCGATTCTGGCGTATCGGCGGCCATCGGCTATGCTGCTGAATCGAATATTCCGTATCAGCAGGCCCTGATCAGAAATCACTACGTTGGCCGCACCTTTATCGAGCCATCGCAGGAGATCCGCGATTTCGGCGTCAAGCTCAAACTGAATCCTGTCCGGCACCTGCTCGAGGGCAAACGTGTGATTCTGGTGGATGACTCCCTGGTGCGCGGCACCACCAGCCGTAAGATCGTCCGGATGGTGCGGCAGGCGGGCGCGCGCGAGGTGCACATGCGCATTTCGTGCCCACCGACCATTTCACCGTGTTATTACGGCGTGGATACTCCGTCCCAAAACGAACTGATTGCGGCGCATCGCTCGGTTGAACAGATCCGGCAGTATGTGGAAGCGGATTCGCTGGGATATCTATCGCTGGAATCGCTGCACAAAGCGGTAGACGATAAGGACCAGCGATTCTGCTACGCCTGCTACACGGGCGAATACCCCACCCCTCTTGTGCAGATAGAAGATGTGGCTTACTCGAAGTGCTAGCTCCGTGTAACGCCTTCCTCAGCGCCGCCGCGCGCTTTTAAAATTCCTTAACTTTGAAACAGCCACGTTGGACCCTCACGTCCTTCTTAGCAGGTGAACATACTATGAATCGAAGAAATTTCTTCGTATTTGCTCTTGGGGCAACGGCAGCATCGTCTCTGCCTCTGTTTTCGCGCCCCGTTCCCTATTGGCAGCATGATAATGGGCACGATGACCACCACGGCGATCGTCACGGCAATCACGATGACCGCCACGATAATGGCAATCATTACGGTCAGTACAAGCACGATTCGGACTATCGGTTCCGCGGCAACGATTATGTAGAACTACGGAAGCGGTACAAAGGCCCTCGCAAGTTCAAGGGCGCCCGGCCCAGCTTCGAGCGCGGTCAATATCTTCCGGTCGATTGGCGAAGACGTATTCGGCCGGTTCCCGTAGTGATCGTCCGGGAATTGCCTCCGCCTCCGCCGGGTTACCAGTTCGGATATATCGATGGTTACGCGGTTTGCTACAACCCGACCACGCGAGTCATCGCCGATGTGCTCGATATCGTCAGTGCCGTAACGCGCTGACCGCTCGACACCCGGCCATTTTAATCGGCCTCACCACCCATCGCTTGAAGGATTAGCACGTGTACACGCTCGGTTAACGTGTGCCGGTCCTTCAAGCTCATTCCCGCCGTTTCAATCGGCTTCATGATGTACAGCGTGACGGCTCCGGGCAATGGCGTGCCGGAGCCGAACGGCAACACGTCGTGTGTGCCGATGAGCGCTGCTGGAACAATCGGCACACCCGCGCGAATCGCAATGTAAGCAGCTCCCTCTTTGAACGGCCGAATGATGCCGTCGTGCGACCGGCCGCCTTCCGGGAAAATCAGCAGCGAAATGGAGCGTTTTTGCACGGCCTCCGCGGCCGCTTGCATTGTTTTGACGGAAGCTCGCGGATCGTTGCGCGGCACGGAAATGTGGCCGGCCTGGCCCAGGTGAGTGCCCAGAAACGGAATTTTGAACAGGCCGCTCTTGGCGAGAAAACGAAACTGGACTGGGATGCTGGACAATACTACGGGCGTGTCCATGTAGCTCGCGTGATTCGTCGCAAATACATAACTACCAGCAGGGTCGATATGCTCCAGCCCTTCGACGGTGACCTGCACGCCGCTCACCCTGAGAAGAGATCTCGCCCAAACTCGTGCAACGCGCATCAGAGTATTGCCCTTTTTGTCAAACAGAGAAGCGGCGATGCTGATCGATCCAAAAAAAATGGTCGAAACAATGATTAGCGGGTCGGAGAAGAAGTAAGCGCGTAAACGGGCGATCAAGGGACTATTGTATGGGGCGCGCCGTTCGACTCCGCGGGCTTCAGGAGCGCGCGCGCCTCTCCGACTACGAATAGCGAACCCGTAAAGAAAACAATTGCGTCACCAGGCGCCTGCCAGGCGAGTTCAATGGCTTCCTCAATGGTGGCCGCCGTAATTGCGTTTGGATGATCGGTCATGCCGAGAATGGCTTCCGGCCGAAGCGCGCGCGGAAAATTGGGTGCTGTCACGATCACTTTCGAAGACAGCGGAAAGAGTTGGCTGGCCACCTCTTCGATCGCCTTATCACGCATGGCTCCGTAGACAAGCCATACGGGGCGGTCTTTGTGGAATTCGCGAATGTAGGAAGCAAGCGCGCGGGCGCCGGAAGGGTTGTGCGCGCCGTCGAGCACGAAATCAGGGCGCCGCGAGACGAATTCCAGCCGCCCCGGCCAGCGCGTTCTGGCGAGCCCGGCGGCAACTGCACCCAGAGAAATGTCAAACTCCCGGCACGCAAGGATTGCATTCAGCGCGTTATCGGTCTGGTGCCGGCCGGGCAGCGGGCAATCGAAGCGATTTCCATCGAAGCAAAAACTTGAGCCGTAAGGCGACAGCGAAAGATCGCCGATCTTGTGATCTTGCGCTGAAACTACTTTGCAGCCGAGTTCTGCCGCGCGCAAAAGAATTACCTGCTCGGCTGCGGGGTGCTGGCGGCCGACGACGACCGGTATGCCCGGCTTCAAAATTCCTGCCTTCTCCGAAGCGATCGAAACCAGCGTGTTACCCAGGAAAACCTCATGGTCATAGTCGACCGGCGTTATGACGCACAGCGATGGCGTCACCACGTTTGTTGCGTCCAGACGGCCGCCCAGCCCTACTTCGAGAACCACCGCGTCGGTTTGATCCTGGAACGCAAGGAACGCCATGGCGGTGACGGTTTCGAAGTATGACGGGTGCGCGTCGAGTTCCCCCGCGTCGAGCATCGCTTCGGCCCGGCGATGGACGATTTCGAATAGCTCGACGAACTTGGATTCAGAGATCGGGTATCCATCGATTTGTATCCGTTCGGTGGGAGTCGCCAGGTGCGGTGACGTGTACAGCCCGGTTCGCAGGCCGGCGGATTTCAGAGCGGACGCGATCATGGCGCACGTCGATCCTTTGCCGTTCGTGCCCGCCACATGGATGAAGCGCTGCGCCTGCTCGGGATTTCCAAGTCCGTTGAGCAATGCTTGCATGCGTTCCAGGCCGAGTTTGGCGCCGGCCTTCAGTTCATTGCCGAGCGAGTAGAGATAGCGGACCGAATCGGGATAACTCACGGCGTGGCGCTCCGATAGCGGCGATAAAACACCAGGGCAATGACATACAAAAGGGCGCAGCCGCCGATTAATTTTGCTTCGAACAGCCAGGGAACTTTCACATCCTCGGTAGGTATAAACGAGAACGCGATCGCAATCACCGAGACGCTGAGGCCCGCCAGAGCGGAGAAGCGCTGCTTGAATTTCCAGGCTGCGCCGAATATATACAGAAACGGAATGAACAGCGTGATGACGGACATATCGACTGTGATCTGGTAGGCAGCGCGAAATGTCTCACCCAACTGGCTGACGACCAGAAGAATGCCGGAACCGATGCCCAAGACCAAAATAGAAAGATACGGCGTGCCGTAGCGGCGATGCAGCTTTCCGAACCCCGGCGGCAGGAGGTTTCCGACGCCCAGCACGAAAGGCAAACGGGCGGAGGCGCCGATGTAGGTTCCGAGTTGGCCGCCCACGCTCAACAGGATGCAGGCCGCAATCACAATCGGAACCCACGCCCAGCCCAGCGCGCTGGCAGCCTGCGTTCCCGCCTGCGTCAGCCCAATGACCGGACTGACCTTGTCCGGCGGGAGAAACACGAGGATTGACGCCGTGCCTGCGACGTAAAAGAGTACGACAAGTCCAGCGCCGATCCAGGTCGCTCTAAAAATAGTGCGCTTGGGATCGCGGATTTCGCCGCTGAGTATGGGGCTGAGCTCCAGTCCTGTCATGCCGAACGCGAGTTGGGACCAAAAGTTTAGCTTGCCCCAGTGCCAGTTGGGAAGAATTTGAAAGTGCGTTGCGGAGCCATGCCGAAAGACGAAAACGATCGCGGCGATCACCACAATTACCCAGATGAAATAAATTGCCGCGCCCCCAAGATTGTCCACCCACTTGGCAAAGCGGAGCCCGACATAGTTCGAGACCACGATGAAGATCAAAAGTATGAGGGCTGCTGGAAGTACGTACTTTGCGTTTTCGGCATACGGCGCGGTTTGCGGGAAAGAGGCGGCGACCATTCCGATTGTCGCGATAAGAACGCTAGGTACCCAAAAGAGGTTGTTTATGTAGTAGAACCATGCGCAAGCGAACCCGTGCCACTCGCCGAAGGCTTCGCGTGTCCAGATGTAAAACCCACCCTGTTGTGGGAATAGACGCGACAAGCGCGCGACCACGAATGCTGAGGGCACCAGAAAGAAAAGGGCCGCAAGCACCCAGAGCGACAACGATCCGGATCCGGCGTGAGCCGCGGCGGCGATCCAGCGCGTACTGACGATAGCGGCAACGTTGAACAGAACCAGGTCGCGCAAGCCGAGTTCGCGTCTTAACTCCACGGTCTGTTCAGGCATGCTATCGGTGAAGGCGGGTTGCACAACGCCGCATGTGCAACTCTCCCAGTACGTTCCTCATCGTAGCGCGAAGATCCTCGTTCTCCTTCGCTATCAACGCCGATGCCAGGCGGCGGATTCGGGCGCTTCCACTCAAAGGAGGCCTCCAGCTTCCAGGATCAGCCAACCGGGAAGCCCTGCAACAATCCCGGTTGGGCGGCATCCAACGTAAAGGTGCAAGCATCATGTCGAATTATCATAAGGATCCGGAAGTCATCTCCAGCCTCTCTCCTGAGCAGTACGAGGTGACACAGCGTAACGGGACGGAACGCCCCTTCAGGAACGCTTTTTGGGCCAGTAAGGAACCGGGCCTATATGTAGATGTGGTATCCGGCGAACCTCTTTTTACTTCGCTGGACAAGTTTGACAGTGACTGCGGTTGGCCGAGTTTTACTAAACCAGTCGAGAAGGAAAACGTGGTTGAGAATCGGGATAGCAGCCACGGCATGATCCGGACTGAGGTACGCTCCAGTGCTGGTGACAGCCATTTGGGCCATGTGTTTCCCGACGGCCCTCGTGAAGCAGGCGGCCTGCGCTACTGCATCAACTCTGCTTCGCTGCGCTTTATCCCTGTGGACCAGCTTGAAAGCGAAGGATACGGAAGCTACCGCAAACTATTCCAGGAATCGGAACAAGGAGTGAAGAAGTAACCATGTCAACTGAAACTGCCATTCTTGCGGGCGGCTGCTTCTGGGGTATGCAGGATTTGATTCGCCGGTATCCGGGCGTGCTCTCCACGCGTGTCGGCTATACGGGCGGTAATGTTGCAAATGCAACATACCGCAATCACGGAACGCATGCCGAAGCGATTGAGATCGTTTTTGACCCGCAGAAGCTCGATTACAGAAAGCTTTTGGAGTTCTTTTTCCAGATCCACGATCCGACCACGCTGAACCGCCAGGGCAACGATCGGGGAGCTAGCTACCGCTCGGCGATTTTCTACACGAGTGACGAACAACGGCGAATCGCCAACGAAACCATAGCAGACGTTGAAGCCTCAGGGCTTTGGCCCGGCAAAGTCGTAACCGAAGTGACGCAAGCCGGCGCGTTCTGGGAAGCCGAGCCGGAGCACCAAGATTATCTGGAGCACTATCCTACCGGCTACACCTGCCATTTCATTCGACCTGACTGGCAGCTCCCAAGCCGGGCGGAGGCCCGCCGCGGACAAGGTAGGAGTTGAAAAAGACACATTATCCTAAAGCTCAGGACTTTGCGGGACGTAGCGCCTTTCAGCCGGCATCGGAGGCGGACATGCTGGACATATTCATCCGGGCGGAGCCAAGGTAACTTCACGCTAACTCGCCATTTGTGGCCGCCCGGATCATATGATCCGCCGCCCGGTAGGCAAGCGCCTGAATGGTCGCCGTTGGCTGCTGCCGCGCCGACGTGACAAAATTACTCCCATCGACCACGAATAGATTGGGTACATCGTGCGTCCTGCTGACCGAATTCACAACCGATTTCTTTGGATCTCGGCCCATCCGGCAAGTACCCATTAAATGCACGCTTGTACTGTACATCTCGACAGGCTGCGGCCAAATCTTTTTCGCTCCCATTACTTTTAAAATCTCGTACTGCCGTTCCTGGAGCCATTTCAGATTTGCGATGTCGTCCGGGTGATTCTCGAATGTGATTCGCACCGCGGGCAGTCCCCAGGCATCCTTAACATCCGGATCGAGAGTAACTGAATTCTTTTCCATGGGTAGCGATGTCGCATGGGCGAGTAGCGACATGGTCCGGGTAAAATAGGTTCCGATCAGTCTCTTGTACTCGCTGCCCCACCGTGGCGCATCCGGCGGCATCCCGTACAGCGCAAAGCCCGCCGGATAGAAGTTAAAGCGCGCATCAATGCCGCCTCCGCCATAAAAACCTCGCTTCGGATCAGCGGCATAGTAATCGTGAATCACCCGCGTGACCTGGACGCTCTTATATTCGTTCAAAGGATGCTCGAACACGGCAGTGGCAAACGATCCGTTGTCCCACATCAAATGTTTACCGACCAGTCCGCTGGAGTTAGCCAGACCTTGCGGAAACAAATTGGATTTCGACAGCAGCAGCAGCTTCGCTGATTCCACACCATTCGCGCACAGCACCACGGCTTTGGCCCGTTGAAATATCTCCCGCCGCTTCGCGTCGAAGTAGACGGCTCCGGTCGCGCGCCCACGCGCATCGCTGACAATCTTACGCACGTATGAATCAGGGCGGATTTCGCAACGTCCCGTTGCTTCCGCTTCGGGGATAACGCTAACCAGCGTGCCTGACTTCGCACGCATTTCGCAGCCGAACGACTCGCAGAAACCACAATGCACACAGGCAGGGCGCCCTCGATACGGCTGCGAGAGGACCGCCATCGGAGCTGGATACGGGTGTAGCCCCAGCGTTTTCGTGGCACGCTCGAAAAGAACTCCGGAGGATTTCACCGGCAAGGGCGGCAGAGGATACGGTTTGGATCGCGGCGCTTCGAATGGATTAGCCCCCGCCAGTCCCGAAATCCCGAGGTCGTATTCGGCCTTGGTGTAGTACGGTTCGAGATCGGCGTAAGTGATTGGCCAGTCCGCAAAAGCTGTGCCCGGGACCTCACCATAGAGACTGCGCTCGTGAAAATCGCTTTCATGGAAGCGCCAGTAATTAGCGGTGAAGTGTACGGACCCCCCGCCAACCTGCCGTCCATATTCAATGGCCTTCATCAACTTTGCCGGCTCGTGTTCATTCGCCCGGAAGGTGATAGGCTGCAATTTCACATCATTCGTCAGCTCCGGCAAAAAGGTGTATTTGATTTCGTCGTGCGAATAATGCTTCTCGCGCCAGTACGGTCCTTGCTCTAACACGACCACACGGAAGCCGGCAATCGCTAGCTCTTTGGCCATGACGCCGCCTGCTGCGCCAGCGCCGATCACAAGAAAATCGACCGCATCGCCCGGCCGGAATTTTGGCCCGCTCACTTTGTCTCCGCGTCGTAGTATCCAAACGGCGGCTCCCAGGCCATGCGGTCGTCAAACTGGATATACTTCCATCCCACTTGGTTGCGATTACCCCCGTAGTTGGGGCTTCCCAAGTAACCAAGCAGAGTATGCGTCCGAACGACCTCAAAAAACTCCGATTTCTCGATGGAGCGAACCAGTTGAAGCTGGTCGTCCTTGGGGCGTGCGGCAATGCCCTGAATTTCCGGCATCCCGCTTCGATAGACGCCCTGCCGGTCGGCATCGAATGTTGCGAGAGCTCGATCAATGAAGTAGATAACGCCGGCCTCATCTGCGCCTGGGCCGTCATCGGAAGGCAGGATCTGCGCGGCGAGCGCCGCCACATCAGCCGCCTCGATCGCAGTGAAGAACTCAAACGGAGAAGGATGTGTCGTTTTGACAGCCCGATGAGCATGCTCTCGCGCGGCAGCAATCGCCGCGAATGTAACTGATCCCACTGAGCCGAAAATCCAGTCGCGACGGGTGGAAGCCGCGGGCATAGTTCAGTAGATATTCGCTCAACCAACCGGCAAAAGCAATGCCTATTCAGCAACAACCGACACCGAAGAGGTGAGTTTCACCGCCCAAGTGCAACCCAGGAGCAATTTGAGATATACTCACTAGCACTTAGATACTAGACTCATGCGCACGAGCCGTTTCTTACCTGCTGCCCTAGTTTTGGGGTATTTGCCGTTGCTGCAGGCGGCGCCGCCGGCAATCGACTTCGACCGGCAGATTCGCCCTATCCTGTCCGATAACTGTTTCACCTGCCATGGCCCGGATGAAAAGCACCGCATGGCCGGCCTTCATTTCGATACGAAAGAAGGCGCTTTTTCGAAGCAGGGCGTGATTGTGCCGGGTGATTCGGCGCACAGCAAGATGTACTGGCGGGTCAGTAATCCCAATCCGGCTCTTCGCATGCCGCCAACCTACGCCAACCGGAAACTGACGGCGGAACAGATCGAAACGATCAAGAATTGGATCGATTCCGGGGCGAAATGGGAAACGCATTGGGCCTTCGTGCCTCCAAAACGGCCGGATGTGCCGGTCGTCAAGGACGCGAAGTGGGTGCGTACCCCCATTGACCAGTTCGTGCTGGCAAAGCTGGAGTCGCAGGGGCTGCAACCTTCGCCCGAGGCAGACAAGCCGACGTTGCTCCGCCGCGTGACGTTCGATCTCACGGGCTTGCCGCCGACCGCTGCCGAACTCAACGCCTTTCTGGCCGACAAGTCTCCCGATGCTTATGAAAAAGTAGTCGATCGTTTGCTCGCGTCACCGCACTATGGCGAGCGAATGGCAATGCAGTGGCTGGACTTCGCGCGCTATGCCGACACCCATGGCTATCACATCGACAGCGCGCGAGAGATGTGGCTATGGCGCGATTGGGTGATCAAGGCATTCAACGGCAACATGCCGTACGACCAGTTCACGATCGAGCAGCTCGCGGGCGATCTGCTGCCTCATCCCACGCAATCCCAATTGATCGCGACCGGCTTCAACCGCAATCACATGATCAACTTCGAAGGCGGCGCGATCCCGGACGAGTACCAGAAC
>Ga0134125_10003188_pt1 | contig 19091 bp, 18 predicted proteins | sample KB31751_FD_96464 | JGI IMG/M metagenome (GOLD analysis project Ga0134125, IMG submission 96464) | Terrestrial soil microbial communities with excess Nitrogen fertilizer from Kellogg Biological Station, Michigan, USA - KB3-175-1 | ecosystem: Environmental > Terrestrial > Soil > Unclassified ... | reverse complement strand
GAGCTGGCCGAGCTCGTCGGTGCCAAGGATGCCAAGCACGTCGTCGACGGGCTCGATGGCTTGGAAAAAGCGCGCCTCCTGCAAAAGCAGGTGGGCTCGATCTTCATCGCGGAAGTGGGAAAGCTCGCCGAGTTTCTCGAGTTCCTCGAGATGAAGGAAAGGTTTGGCAGCTGATGGCCGCGTGGTGGTCGCGTCCGAAGTCGAAGATGAAGCCCGAGGTGGCGGCCAAGACCAAGCGGTCGGTGCCGTCGGGCGTGTTCCAGAAGTGCGATGACTGCGGCGAGACCGTGCCGTCGGGGCAGGTCAAAGAGGCGATGTGGTGTTGCCCGAAGTGTGGGTTCCACTTCGTGATGCCGACCGAGGAGCGCATCAAGATCACCGTCGACGAGGGGTCGTTCGCCGAGGAGGATCGAACGATCCAGCCCGAGGATCCGCTCGAGTTCCGCGACTCGAAGCGCTACGCCGATCGCCTGCGCACGGCGCAGAAGCAGGTCGGCGTGGCCGACGCGTTCCGCGAGGGGTGCGCGACCATCGGCGGGCGGCCGGTGTCGATCGGCTTCTTCGTGTTCGAGTTCATGGGCGGATCGATGGGGTCGGTGGTCGGCGAGAAGATCACGAGGTTGTTCGAGCGCGCGCTGGCACAAAGGGTGCCGGCGATCATCCTCAATGCGTCGGGCGGGGCGCGCATGCAGGAGGGAATCCTGTCGCTGATGCAGATGGCCAAGACGACGGCGGCGCTGGCGCGCTTGAAGGAAGCGGGGCTGCCCTACATCAGCGTGCTCTTGCATCCGACGACGGGCGGCGTGGCGGCGTCGTTCGCCATGCTCGGCGACGTGATCGTGGCCGAGCCGAAGGCGCTCATCGGGTTCGCGGGGCCGCGCGTGATCGAGCAGACGATCCGGCAGAAGCTGCCCGAGGGCTTTCAGCGCTCGGAGTTCTTGCTGCAGCACGGGATGGTCGATTCGATCGTCAGGCGCGAGGACATGAAGGAGATGCTCGGGCGGCTGGTGGCGCTGCTCGGGCCGCAGGAGCGCGGGTCGAACGCGCGCGCGTAGGCGGCGATGACGTACGAGGAGATGCTGCGGCGGCTCGTCGGGCTGCGGCGCTTCGGCATGCGGCCGGGGCTCGACGGGATTCGCGAGCTGCTCGAGCGGCTGCAGCCGGCGTTCGCGGGCGGCACGGTGGTGCACGTCGGCGGGACCAACGGCAAGGGCTCGACGGCGGCGATGATCGAAGCCGGGCTGCGCGCCGACGGGCGGCGGACGGGGCTGTACACGTCGCCGCACCTGTTGCGCTTCACCGAGCGCATTCGCATCGACGGCGTGGAGATCTCGCGCGACGGCGCGGCGCACATCGCGGAGGAGATCTTCGCGTCCTCAAAGGACGGGGGGGAGCACACGTTCTTCGAGGTCGCGACGGCGATGGCGTTCGCGGCGTTCGCCAGGGCCTCGGTCGACGTCGCGGTGCTCGAGGTGGGGCTCGGCGGGCGGCTCGACGCGACGAACGTGGTCGAACGGCCGGCGGTGGCGCTGGTGACGTCGGTGGGGCTGGACCACGTGGACGTGCTCGGCGGGACGCGGGCGGCGATCGCGCGCGAGAAGGCGGGGATCTGGAAGCGCGGCTGCCCGGCGCTGTTTGCGTGCGAGGACGAGGAGGCGGCGGCGGTGTTGCAGGCTGAGGCGGAGCGGGTCGGCGCGGCGCCGATCGAGCGGTTTGGCCGCGACTTCGATGATCGGGGGCTGCCGCCGCTGGCGCTGGCCGGGGCGCATCAGCGACGGAATGCGGCGTTGGCGCGGCGGGCGCTGGAGCGGATGGGCGTCGGCGCGGCGGCGATCGCGGCGGGGCTCGGTGGCGTGAAGTGGCCGGGGCGGATGGAGCGGCTCTCGCCGACGGTGATCGTGGATGCGGCGCACAACGAGGAGGGGGCTCGGGCGCTGGCGGCGGCGTGGCCCGACGGCGAGGACGAGTGGACGCTGGTGCTCGGCGTGGTGGCGGACAAAGATGCGCGGGCGATCGTGCAGCCGTTGGTCGGCAAGACGAAGCGCGTGATCGTGACGGCGCCGCCGTCGCCGAGGGCGCTGCCGGCCGAGGAGCTGGCGCGGCTGGTGCCGGGGGCGCGGGTGGCGAAGGATCTGCGAGAGGCGTTGGCGATGGCGGAGGCGGCGGGGGAGAAGGTGGTGGTGGCGGGATCGATCTTTCTCGTCGGCGAGGCGCGCCGCGTGGTGCTCGGCGAAGAGGCGGATGTGGTGGCGGCGCAGGATCCGCCGGCTGGGAGCGCGGGGCGCGCGGAGGCGGGCCAAAAGTTGTAGCCGTCGACGGGGGCGCATATGGTTGAGGTATGCGATTCGTCATCGTGTCGGTGCTCCTGGTGTCGGCGGCCGCGTGGGCGAGCGGGCAGTCGGGCGGGGCGGCCGATGATGACGACAAGCCGGCGGCGGCGGGAGAGAAGGGCGCCAAAGAGGGTGGGGACGAGGGCGCGAATCTGAACGTCACCGAGAAGGGGAATGCGGAGGGGTCGTACAAGGGCGTCGCGCCGGGTGCGCAGGCGCTGCCGCCGCATCCGCCGAGGCTGCCGCTCAAGAAGGGGCCGCAGCGGATGACGTGGTCGGGGTTCCAGGTGAAGGAGGGCGTGCCGACGGTGTTTCTGGAGGTGACGTCGGCGCCGGAGTATCGCGTCGAGGAGGAGCCGGGGGCGGTGGTGGTGACGCTGAAGAATACGGTGGTGCCGCTCAGGAACAATCGGCGGGCGCTGGATGTGCGCGGGTTCGATACGGCGGTGAAAGAGGTCTCGACGGCGGCGAAGGGCAGGGATGTGAAGGTGACGATCAAGACCAAGGGTGGGGATCGGCCGGCGCATCACGAGCGGGTGGAGGATGCGGCGGGTGGGTTTCGGATGTTGGTGATCGAGCTGCCGGGGAAGTAGCGGGTCCGCTCAGTCTTGGAACGGCGGCGGCGGCGGCAGGCCGAAGTCGCGGACCACCGCCATGTGCTGCATGTTGCTGGCGCCGCTGTCGGTCGCAAGCGCCGGCGCGAGATCCGAGATCGGCGAATAGACGCGCGTGTCTGCGACGAAACCGTAGTCGAAGACGTTGCCGCCGATCTCCACGGGCGCGGCCTTCTCCTCGAGGCGCGCGTTGGCCAGCACCCAGTCGTACGGCTTGTTGCGATTGGTGCTGGTGTTGTCGACGCCCGCCTGGTCGACGGGGTATGGGCCGCCGGTCGCGAGCACCGACGAGAGCGTCTGCACGCACGGCTCGCTGCGCGTCGACGTGTTGAAGTCACCGCCGAGGACGACATAGGCGTCGCCAGGGAGGGCCTGAATGTGCTGGACGAGCTCGCCAGCCTCGGCATCGCGCGCGCCGGCGTTGCTGCTGAGCAGGTGCACGCTGATTGCGTACAGGTCGATGGGGCCCGGGATGTCGATTTGCGCCCATACGAAGTCGCGATCGCTCACTTGCGTGTCGGTCCACTCGCCGGCGGCGACGATCGGATAGCGGCTGACGATGCCGTTGGGGATCTGTCCCGACGCTTGCGCGCGCGTGAACGTGTATTCGGTTCCGAACGCCGCGTCGACGAACGCCCGCAGCTCGGCGGTCGAGTTGCCTCCGACGTTGAACTCTTCAACCATGGCGACGTCGGCGGCGAGCCCGCGAAAAATGTCGATGCCGGGCTGCTGGTACGACTGATTGTTACCGGACGTCAGGTTGCCGGTGACGAGGCGCAGATGATCGAGGGGGCCCGTCGAAAGATCGAAGTAGTGCGAGGCGTCGAGGATGACGTGCAGATCGGACGCGCCGCCCGCCGCCATGTCGCTCGGCGCCTCGACGGGATCGGCGCTCGAGCAAGCGACCACGGTCGCCGCGCCGGCAAGCAGGAGCGCCATCTGCGACGAAAACACTCGCCTCCAGACTCCGTCAAGGAAGCCGCCAGGTCAATCACATCCGGGAAAAGACGCCCGCCGAGGCGCTCAGCGCGCCGCTGACGTTTCTGACGCGACGATCGGGCTGGGCGCGGTCCGAGGCGCGGTCCAGCGCAGGAGGCGCGGGCGCAGCCAGGCCTGGGCGCGGAGCTCGGCCCAGAAGTGGATGGCGATGGAGATGGCGACGACGAGCGGGAGCGCGACGAGGGTGAAGCGCGCACCGAGGGCGTTGGCGCGGTTGCCGGTGACGAGGACCATCCACTCGACGAGCGGGAGCTGCAGGATGTAGAGCACGTAGCAGGAGTCGCCGAGCGCGGTGAGCGGGCGCAGGGCGAGCGCGCGGTGGAGCGGGCTCTGGCCGCCGAGCATGAGGCCCCAGACGACGAGCGCGTAGAGCGGCAGGAGCGCGCCGTTGTGCAAGAGCGCGTAGGGGATGTGGTTGGCGCAGAGCAGGATGACGGTGCTCGCGCCGGCGCCGGCGAGGACGAGCGGGGTGGCGAAGCGCGCGCCGCGGCGGTCGGTGGGCGTGCGCAGCCACAGGGCGCCGAGCGCGCTGCCGACGAGGAACTCGGGCCAGCGCGTGTACGGAGTGAACTTCAGGACGCTGAGCCAGAACGCGGTCGACTCGAGCTCGGCGTGGATGCCGTCGGGCTGCACGATCGTGTAGGTGAGCGCGAGCGCGACGGCCACCAGCCACGCGGCGACGGCGACGGCGACGAGCGTGCGCGCGCGCGCGCGGGTGAGGAGCCACGCGACGGCGGCGGGGAACGCGACGTAGAACCACATCTCGACGCTCACGCACCAGTCGGGCAGGTTCCACGACGTGATCAGGCGCGGCACGAGCACGTGGGTCATCGACGCGTGGCCGAGGCCGGTGGCGATCTTGGCCTTCCACGAGGCGTCGCCGAAGGTGCCGGTGACCCAGCCCCACTCGTGCACCAGCGCGAACGGCGCCATCAGCACGAGCGCGAGAACGAGGCACGGGTAGACGCGGGCGACGCGCGCGACGATGAACTCGCGCCCGCTCATGCGGCCGTCGGCGAGCTTGTTGCCGTACGCGATCGTCAGCACGAAGCCCGAGAGCATGAGGAAGAACGAGGTCGCGACGTAGCCGGAGTGGCGCAGCGTCTCGGCCCACTGCGGCGCGCCCACGAACAGCGGGTGGCCGAAGTGCAGGCAGAGAATGTAGAGGCCGGCGAGCGCGCGCGCGCCGGTCAGCGCCTGAACGCGGCCAGGGGACTGGGCCACCTTCTGGTTGTGGACACGCGCATGCGCACGTTCAAGAGCGCGCGCGTGGCGTGCGCGTCAGAAGAGCTCGCGCGACTGCGTCGGCGTCGAGCCGAACCACGACAGGTTCGACGCCGGCACCGGCTCGAGCGCGAAGTCGAGGACCCAGAAGAGACGAAGGTTACGATTGCGCCCCTGGCGCGAGTACCCGAAGAGACCTTCGAGGAAGTACCACTCGAAGTCGTGCTTGCGCGGGCGGCCCATCTGCCAGAGCGGGAAGACGTCGAGGTGCCAGCTGCCGGCCTGCTCGCCGAGACCCTTGGCGTAATAGACGTTGAGCACCTGCACGCCGTCGCGCTCGGGGCGGTGCCACTTGACGAACAGCGGGAAGGCGACGGTGGTGCGCGACTCGCCGCGTTTGAAGTCCCACACGAACGGCGCGAGGATCGTCGTCGAGCTCTTCTCGCCGCCGAAGCGCCAGAAGAGCGGGAAGACGACGGCGTCGGTCCTCGAGTGATCGTCGCGCGTGCGCCACCAGGTCAGGATCGGCGGGATGGTGTAGGCGCTGTCATGATCGCGCTCGGAGCGATTGCGGATGAACAGCGGCAACAGGCCGGTCGTGCGCGACTCGCCGTAGCGGTTGACGTCGAAGAAGAGCGGCAGGCCGATGGTGGTGGTCGACTCGACGCTGTGGTAGCGCCAGATGAGTGGCGTGTAGGCGGCGAGCTGGCGATCTTCGCTGCGGCGGATGTCGAGGTAGAGCGGCAGGAACAGCGACGTCGAGGTGCCGGCGACGTGGTTCTTGCCGAAGTAGGCGATGGGGAAGATCGCCGTCGAGGTCGTCTCGGCGTCGTCGCGGTGATAGACGGGGCCGATGTAGAAGCGCTTGCCGGCGGGCGTGATCGAGTAGCCGCCGAGCAGCGTCGCCAGCGTCGCGTGGTCCTTGCTGCGCGAGGCCCAGAAGAGCGGGAAGAGCCCGGCGCGATAGCCGCCGTCGGCGTCGTGGGCGGCGAGGAAGACGGGGAAGATGCCGAGCTTCCAGCTCTTGCCCTCGTGGCCGGCGAAGAGCAGCGTGAACACGTCGAGCGAGTAGTCGCGCGCGGAGTCGGACTGGCGGTAGTAGATCGGCGTCAGCACCTTGGACGCGGTGCCGTTGCGCCAGGCGAAGACGAGCGGGATGAAGCCGCCGGTGTAGCCGTCGGGGCGGCGGAAGAAGAAGGTGTTGAGCGCCCAGGCGTGCGACAGGCCGGTGAACTCGTTGTGGTCGGCGTAGACGCCGGGCATGCCGAACCACGACGAGCTCTTGCCGTCCTTGACCTTCTTGCCCCAGCCGAGGAGCGGGAAGAGCCCCGCGGTCTTGCCGCCGTCGGTGCGCGCGCGATACCAGATGGGGCCGACGATGGTCGTGGCCGCGGTCTTGTTCCACGCGTGCACGAAGAGCGGGAAGACGCCGTCCCAGCCGTGGTCGGGCGCGCGGCCGCGGAAGTAGAGCGGGAAGAAGGCGGTGTCGGTCTCGTCGCCGTCGTGGACGCGCCAGACGAACGGGAAGAAGACGCGCACGCTGAAGTGCGGCGAGTCGTGCAGCGTCAACAGCGGGAAGAACAGGTTGGTGCGCGAGCCGGTGCGCTCGTTCGTCTGGTGGATGAACGGGCCGACGATGGTGGTCGACACGCCGTCGAGACGGCGCCAGGCGCCGAGGGGCCAGATGCCGAAGCCTTCGCGCGGCGAGCGGCGCACGTAGAAGAGCGGGAAGAACGCGTCGGCGACCTCGTTGCCGTCGCGGCGGTGGATGTAGGGGCCGACGATGAGGCGATCCATGCGCTCGGCGTCGTCGGAGAAGTGCCAGACCAGCGGGAAGATGACCTGGTGCGAGCGCGGGCCGTCGTGGCCGAGGAAGAGCAGCGGCGCGAGGCCGGCGGCCCAGCCGGTCTTGTCGCGCGCGACGTAGACCGGGCCGACGACGTCGGTGGAGCTGGTGGCGTCGCTCCTGTGGAACAGCAGGCCAGGGACGACGGCGTAGCTCGACTTCTTGTGGCGTCCGGCGAAGAGGATCGGGAAGAGGCCGCCGTCGCCGCCGTCGGGCGTGGTGCGCCAGAAGAGCGGGCCGACGCCGGTGGCCGAGGTGCCGGCGCGCGAGTCGGACCAGTGCGCGAAGAGCGGGAGCAGGAGCGCGTGGCTGCGCGGGCCGTTGCGTCCGAAGAAGATGATCGGCGCCAGGCCGCCGCCCCAGCCGCCTTCGCCGTTCGACGACGACCAGCCGAACGCGGGGCCGATGAAGGCGCCGCGCGCGCCGGTGTGGTGGTGCACGCCGGCGATGGGGAACAGGATGTGCGTGGTCGCGTCGTGGGCGTTGTCGTGAAAGCGCCAGTAGATCGGAAAGAGCGCGGTGGTCGAGCCGGAGGGATCGTGCTCGTGCACGAGCGGGCCGGCGATGAGGCCGCCGCCGCCGTCGTCCCTGGTGGACCAGCGGGTGAACAGCGGCGGGACGACGTCGACGGTGCGCTTGTTGTCGGCGCGGTGGAAGATGATCGGCGCGTAGATGAGGAGCTGGCGCAGGCCGATGCTGTCGTCGCGCTCGTAGGAGGCGACGAGCGAGACGAGGCGCTGCGTGTGGCCGCGCTGCTCCGACTGCCAGTCGAAGATGGGCAGGAGGAGCGCGTGCTCGCTGCCCGTCTTTTCGTCGTGCACGCGCCACCACAGCGGGAAGATGACGCTCGCGGAGTGACCGTCGCTGGTGGAGCGCGCCCAGGTCAGTGGGCCGATGACGGTCTGCGCGGCCGGCGTGCGGTGCTGCAAGAAGAGCGGAAAGAGGATGCGCCAGGTGTCTTGATCGCCGTGGCGGCGGTAGTAGCCGAAGAGACCGATGACGGCTTCGGTGATGTCCTTCTGCTCGTCGCGCTGACCGCCCGAGAGCAGGAACGGGGCGACGAACCAGCTGTGGCCCTGCTTCTTCGACCACCAGAACAGCGGGAGCATCGCCGCCTGGCCGCCGCCGTCCTTGTAGACGCCCATGAAGACGAAGGGCCAGATGCGGAAGAGCTTCTCCGTCGCTGACGTGGTGTACGACGAGAGGAGCCACGGGATCACGGTGGTGGTCTCGTGGGTGTCGTGGTCGCGATGCCAGCCGAAGAAGGGGATCTGCACGCGGGTGTCGTCGTGCTTGTCCCAGCTGTGAAAGTAGAGCAGCGGGACGACGTGGCGGTAGCCGGAGTCGCCGGGCTGGTGGAAGTAGAACGGGATGATGCTGCGCTTCTTGGGGAGCGCGGTGCAGACGTTGTGGTTGCTGCAGATGCTACCGACGACGCACTCGCGGTCGTCGTTGCACTTCTCGCCGAGGTTGGCGGCGCGCGCCGACGGCAGCGCGGCGACAAGTGCGCTGACCGTGACGACGGCGGCGAGAAGTTTGCGCATTCAGCGGCGCGTGTGGCCTACGGGGTGAGCTTCCACTCGCCGTTTTCGAGGACCATGCGCACGTCGGCGGTTTCGACTTCGTCGCCTTTGGCGCGTTGGACCTTGAGGGTGGCGGCGTTGCCGGTGACGCTCTTGGACTTGATCTCGAGCTTGGTGCCCGCGATCTCGCTCTGCATCTTCTTGCGTTGCTCGTCGGTGGTGCGGCCGAGCTCGGCGGCCATGACGCCCTGGTACATGAGCGCGTAGCAGTCGATGAGCTTACTGATGTCGTTCTTGGCGAGCGCGTCTTTGTAGCGCTGGAAAGTCTTTTCGGGCGTCGAGAACTCGGCGCGCGCCGGCGGCAGCTTGAAGGTGATCGTCTTGATCTTCGACGTGGGGAGCTCGACCTTCTGGCCGTCGGAGGTCTCGATGGCGAAGGTGCCGTCGTAGAAGTGGACGATCTTTCCCGAGACCTGGGTGTTGTCGATGAGCTGGATGATCTCGGCGCGCGCGGGTTGGGCGAGCGCGACGAGGGCGGCGGCGGCGGTCAGCGTGAAGCGCAGATGCATTGGTTTTCCTTCGGAAGCGCACCCGTTTACCGCGCGAGGCGTCGGGGTGTCAAGGATGGACACCGATCTAAGGTGTATGGTTGCCCGCGGCCAGGGCGGCCCGCGAGATCAAGTGGCGGCGCGGATGGCGGCCGAAGCGGAGGCATCGGAGGCATCGAGGAGCCAGGCGAAGCCGGCGCGCAGGGCCTGGCGGCCGCGCTCGCGCGCGAGGCGTGCCGTGAACGTGGCAGTGACGAAGGGTCAGAAGGAGAAGGCTCGGCCTACGTGCTACAGGCCGCCGAGCGGATCGTCCTCGGAGCCGGGCTCGTCGGCGCCGATGCTGCGGTCGACGCCGGCCTCGTCGGCGTGCTCTTCCATCCACTTCCACAAAAGCGGCAGCGCCCGCTCGAGACGAACACCCTGACGGCGGTCGTACGCCTCGGTGAGAAGATGCCACGCCTGGTCGGTGTCGCCGAGCTTCCAGTGCGCCCACGCCGACAGCCCGAGCAGCGCCGCCGCACCGGTGATCTTGAGCGCCGCGATCGCGCACTGATGCAGCTGCTCCGGATCGATCCGGTGCTCGCCCTCGGCGAGGCAGACGTAGAGCTCGGCGCCCCAGTGCTGCATGCGAAGGTAGTCGCCCTCCGGCACCTTGCCCTGCTTCTGGTCGAAGCGCTGGCGCGCCTCGCCGACGCGGCCGAGGTTCACGAGCGTGATGATCTCGGCGTACTCCACCACCTGCCGCATCGGCGACTTGGCGTTCGAGCGCGCGTACAGCGTCATCGCCGCGCGCTGGTGCGCCAGCGCCTCCTCGAAGTTGCCGCGACGGTTGTAGACCGCGCCGAGGTTCTGCTCGGCGAGCGCGGCGACGTGCTTGGGGCAGCGCCACGACGCCAGCACCTTGCGCAGGAGCGCTTCCGCCTCGTCGAGCTGATCGTGAACGAGCAGCACCGTGGCCTTGTGCAACAGGCGCGAGCGGCGCAGGTGCCAGCCGAAGTAGGCGGCGAACGCCGCGCCGACGCCGATGCCGGGGATTCCCAGCAGCGCGCCGTACATGACGGTCACGCCGCCGACGATCGCCGCCGCCGCGCCGTACGATGCCGCCTGCAAGGCCTTGTAGCGCGCCGGCGAGCGCACCTGCCCCTTGCGATCGACGTGCACGAACGTGCGCGGCGCCGCGTCCTCGAGGCTGTCGGCGAGGCGCATCGGCGGCGCCGGGGCCGCCACCGCCTTGCGTACGAGCGCCTCGTCGGGGCGCTTGACCAGCTTATTCGAAGGACCGTCGGCCATCGCGAATCTGCGCATCAACCATTAACTACAACCCGGGCGCGGGGAATCTTCCCGTCACTTCGCGAACCTCGCCCGCGATCTTCTCGAGCGCGCCCTCGTCACCGCTGCGCGCGGCTTGCACGCCGCGGTCCAGCCACGCGGCGATCTGCTTCATCTCCGAGGGGCCCATGCCGCGCGAGGTGACCGCCGGCGTCCCGAGGCGAATCCCCGACGGGTCGAACGGCTTGCGCGGATCGAAGGGCACCGAGTTGTAGTTGAGCACCAGACCCGCTTTGTCGAGCGCCTGCGCGGCCTTCTTGCCGGGAACCTCTTTGTTCGTGAGATCGACGAGGATCAGGTGGTTGTCGGTGCCACCCGACACGAGGTCGTAGCCGCGCGCCGTGAGCTCGGCGGCCAGCGCCTTGGCGTTCTCGACGATGGCGTGCGCGTACTTTTTGAACCCGTCGGTCGACGCCTCTTTGAGCGCCACCGCGATGCCCGCCGTCGTCTGGTTGTGCGGGCCGCCCTGCAGGCCGGGGAACACCGCCTTGTCGATGGCGCTCGCGTGCGGCGTCTTGCACATGAGCATGCCGCCGCGCGGCCCGCGCAGCGTCTTGTGCGTGGTCGTCGACACCACGTCGGCGTGCGCCGCCGGCGACGGATGCGCGCCGCCGGCGACGAGCCCGGCGATGTGCGCGATGTCGGCGACGAGGATGGCGCCCACCTCCTTGGCGATGTCGGCGAAGCCGGCGAAGTCGATGGTGCGCGGGATGGCCGTGCCGCCGCACCACAGGAGCTTGGGCTGCTCCTTCTTGGCGAGCGCGCGAACCTCGTCGAGATCGACGCGGCCGGTCTCCTTCTTCACGCCGTAGGCGACGGAGCGGAAGTACTTACCGGTGATCGAGACGTTCCAGCCGTGCGTGAGATGGCCGCCGGCGGGCAGGCCCATGCCCATGATGGTGTCGCCCGGCTGGCAGAACGCGAGGTAGACGGCGAGGTTCGCCGGCGATCCAGAGTAGGGCTGCACGTTGGCGTGATCGACGCCGAACAGCGACTTGGCGCGCGCGATGGCGAGCGCTTCGATCTGATCGATGTTCTGCTGTCCTTCGTAGTAGCGCTTGCCCGGGTAGCCTTCCGAGTACTTGTTCTGCAGGACCGTGCCGCAGGCCTCGAGGACGGCGGCCGACGTGTAGTTCTCCGACGGGATCAGGCGGATCTTCTCGCGCTGCCGCCGCTCTTCCTGCTCGACGAGCTTGGCGATCTCGGGATCGACTTCGGTGAGCGCTTTGTGCATGCTCGGGTTGTAGCATGCGCGCACTCTTCATGGTGACGATCTTGGCCCTCGCAACGGGGCTCGGCGGCTGTGCCGGCTGGTCGGCCGAGCGCGCGGTCGCGCGGCAGAATCAGGCGCTGCTCGACGGGATTCGCGCGCGCGACGAGGCGCGGCTGCGCGAGGTCGTGGCGCCCGACTTTCGCTGGAACGCGCCCGACGGCAAAGAGATCGGGCGCGACGGCTGGCTCGAGCGTCTGAAGGCGGTGCCGGGCGAGATCGAGTCGGTCACGCTGATCCGCCCGCACACGCAGTACGAAAACGGCACGCTGACGGTGTGTGGCAAGCAGCGCGCGGTCCTGCGCGTCGAAGGCAAGGAGCAGATCGACGACAACGCGTTCTGCGACGACTGGCAGAAGCGCGACGGGCGCTGGCAGCTGGTGCGCTCGTATCAGCCGACGATCGAGCTGTAGCACTTCCGAGCGGCGTCACTTCTGGCGATCGATGGCGCGCTTGATGGCGCGCAGCACCGACGTGCGGCGCAGGTGCAGGTCCTCGTACGAATAGAGGTGCTCGAGCGTCGGGCGCGGCAGATCCTTCAACGCGCGCATCGCGTCGCGTGCGCCGAGCCGTTCGTAGCCGTCGATAGGCGGCGAGTTTGGATCTGCAGCAGCCACCGACGACGGTTGTAGTCGCGCCGTGTCTGACGTCAACGCCCTGCGGCAAACGTGTGCTAGCGTCCCTGCGATGCCGCATTTGCCGTCGCTCGAGCAATTCCGCGAGGCCGCCGGGCGCGGGAATCTCGTGCCCGTGTGGCGCGAGATCGTGCTCGACGGAGACACGCCGGTCTCGGCCTACGCCAAGCTGGGGCGGCGGCCGCATTCGTTCCTGCTCGAGTCGGTCGTGGGCGGCGAGAAGTGGGCGACCTACAGCTTCCTCGGCGTCGGCGCGCGCGCGGTGGTGACGGCGCGCGGCGGGCGCTACGCGATCACGCGCTTCGACGTCGAAGGCGGCGGGCCGCCGTCGCGGCGCGAGGGCTCGTTGCCCGACGGCGATCCGACCCAGGTGCTGGCGTCGCTGCTGGCGTCGTTCCGGCCGGTGCCGGCGCCGGCGCTGCCGCGCTTCTTCGGCGGCGCCGTCGGCTGGCTCGGCTACGACGTGGTGCGCGCGTTCGAGAAGATTCCGTCGCGCGCGACCGACGAGCTCGAGCTGCCCGAGGCGTGCTTCGTCATCACCGACACGCTCGTCATCTTCGACAACCTGCGCCAGACGGTGAAGGTGGTGGCCAACGCGGTCGTCGACGGGGCGGAGGGCGGCCATTCGGTGGAGCGGGCGTATCGCGCCGCGTGCGCGCGCGTGGATGCGATCGTGGCGACGCTCGAAGGCCCGTCGCCGGCGCTGCATCCGCTCGATCCGGCCAAGGCGCGCGTCGAAGGCGCGCCGCTGCAGTCGAACACCACGAAGGATGCGTTCAAGGCCGCGGTCGCGCGCGCCAAGGAGTACATCCTCGCCGGCGACGTCTTCCAGGTCGTGCTCTCGCAGCGCTTCGAGGCGCCGCGCGCCGGCGCCGATCCGTTCGACGTCTATCGCGCGCTGCGCGTGGTGAATCCGTCGCCCTACATGTTCCAGCTCGACTTCGCCGACGCGCAGGTGACTGGCGCGTCGCCCGAGGTGCTGGTGCGCGTCGACGGCGAGCCGGGCGCGCCCAAGACCGTGACCGTGCGGCCCATCGCCGGGACGCGCGCGCGCGGCGCCACGCCCGACGAGGACGAGCGCCTGGCGGCCGAGCTGCGCGCGGATCCCAAGGAGCGCGCCGAGCACGTGATGCTGATCGATCTCGGGCGCAACGACGTCGGGCGCGTCTCGCGCATCGGGTCGGTGCGTGTCGACGAGAACATGATCACCGAGCGCTTCTCGCACGTCATGCACCTGACCTCGTCGGTGTCGGGCGTGGTCGCCGACGGCCACAGCGCGGTCGATGTGCTACGTGCCTGCTTTCCCGCGGGCACGCTGACCGGCGCGCCCAAGATCCGCGCCATGCAGATCATCGAGGAGCTGGAGCCGGCGCGGCGCGGCGTCTACGGCGGCGCCGTCGGCTACGTCAGCTTCACCGGCAACCTCGACATGGCCATCGCCATCCGCACGCTCGTGACCAAGGGCGAGCACGTCTACCTGCAGGCGGGCGCCGGCATCGTCGCCGATTCGGATCCCGACGCCGAGTACGAAGAGACGGTGAACAAGGCGCGCGCGGTGGTGCGCGCGCTGGCGATGGCGCGGCCGGAGCGCGGCGGATGACCTACACGCTGCGTCCCATCACCGACGCCGACTTCGACTTCCTGTTCGCGCTGCACGAGGTCGCGCTCGGCGAGCACGTGCGCGCGATCTGGGGCTGGGATCCGGCGTTCCAGCTCGACTTCTTCCGCAAGCAGTTCCGGCGCGTACCGGCGTCCGTCGTCATCGTCGACGGCGTGGACAGCGGCATGGTGTGCATCGAGCACCTCGCCGACCGTGTCTACTTGAACGGCATCGAGCTGCACCCGCGCGTGCAGCGACGGGGCATCGGCGCGGCGCTCGTGCGCGGCGTGATCGAGGCGGCGGCGGCGCGCGGCCTGCCGGCGACGCTGCGGGTCTTCAAGATCAACGTCGGCGCGCGGCGGCTCTATCAGCGTCTCGGATTTGCCATCGTCGGTGAGAACGAAACGCATTACGATATGCGGTGCGGGTGATGTTGCTCCTCATCGACAACTACGATTCGTTCACCTACAACCTCGCGCAGTACCTGGGCGAGCTCGGCGCCGAGGTGCGCGTCGAGCGCAACGACGCGCTCACGGTCGACGAGGTCGCGGCGCTCCGGCCCGAGCGGATCGTGATCTCGCCGGGGCCGTGCACGCCGAACGAGGCGGGGATTTCGCTCGAGCTCCTCGGCAAGCTCGCGGGCAAGATGCCGATCCTCGGCGTCTGCCTCGGGCACCAGGCGATCGGACAGGCGTTCGGCGGCAAGGTGGTGCGCGCGCCGCGCGTGATGCACGGCAAGACGTCCCCGATCGAGCACGACGGCCGCGGGCTGTTCGCGGGGATTCCGTCGCCGATGCAGGCGACGCGCTATCACTCGCTGGTCGTCGAGCCGGCGTCGTTTCCGGCGGCGCTCGAGGTCACGGCGCGCACCGCCGAGGGCGAGATCATGGCGCTGCGCCATCGCGCGCTGCCGGTGTGGGGCGTGCAGTTCCACCCCGAGTCGATCCTCACCGTCGACGGCAAGCAGCTGTTGCGGAATTTCCTCGAGATGAGCTGATGGACCTCGCCGTCGCCATCGCGCGCGCCTGTGCGCGCCAGGATCTCGGCGCCGACGAGATGGCGGCGACGGTGGGGCGCATCATGGACGGCGAGGCGTCGCCGGCGCAGATCGGCGCGCTCCTGGTCGCGTTGCGCATGAAGGGCGAGACCATCGACGAGGTCGTGGGCGCGGCCACGGCGATGCGCGCGCGGGCGACGAAGCTGCGCGTGCCGGCCGGCGTCGTCGTCGACACCTGCGGCACCGGCGGCGACGGGCGCGGCACCATCAACGTGTCGACGATCGCGGCGCTCGTGGTCGCCGCCGCCGGCGTGCGCGTGGCCAAGCACGGCAACCGCGCGCAGTCGTCGCGCTCGGGCTCGGCCGACGTGCTCGAGGCGCTCGGCGTCGACGTGAGCGCGCCGGTGGCGGTGGTCGAGCGCTGCCTCGAGGAGGTCGGGATCGGCTTTCTGTTCGCGCCGGCGTTTCACGGCGCGACCAAGCATGTCGCGCCGGCGCGCAAGGAGATCGGCGTGCGCACCATCTTCAACCTGCTCGGACCGCTGACCAACCCGGCGGGCGCGCGCCACCAGCTCATCGGCGTCTACGACGCCAACCTCGTCGAGCCGATGGCGCACGCGCTCGGGCGGCTCGGCTCGCAGCACGCGCTCGTGGTGCACGGCGACGGGCTCGACGAGTTCTCGCCCAACGGCGCCACCGACGTGGCCGAGCTGCGCGACGGCGAGGTCAAACGCTATCCGCTGCGGCCGCGCGACTTCGGCCTCGGCGACGAGGATCCGGCCGGGCTCGCCGGCGGCGAGGTGGCCGAGAACGCCGAGGCGGTGCGCGCCATCCTCGGCGGCGCGCGCGGCGCGGGACGCAGCGCGGTGGTGATGAGCGCGGCGGGCGCGCTCTACGCGGCCAACAAGAGCGGGCTGCGCGACGGCGCGCGCCTGGCGGAGCAGATCATCGACAGCGGCGCGGGGGCGGCCTTGCTCGACCGGCTCGTCGAGTGCTCGCGGAGGCGGCCGTGAGCGCCGGGGCCGGCATCCTCGACGAGATCGTGGCCGAGAAGCGGCGCGAGCACCTGCACCGCGATCTGACGCCGCTCGCAGAGCTGTGGCGCGAGGTGGCGGCGCTGCCGCCGGCGCGGCCGTTCGCCGACGCGATCAAGGTGCCGGGCACGCTGCGCGCGATCGCCGAGTTCAAGCGGCGCTCGCCGTCGGCCGGCGCGATCCGGCCCGGCGCCAATCCGGCGGACATCGCGCGTCGCTACGAGCGCGCGGGCGCCGCGGCTCTGTCGGTGCTCACCGATGCGCGCTTCTTCGACGGCTCGTCGGCCGACTTGCGCGCGGTGCACGCCGCCGTGGGGCTGCCGTCGTTGCGCAAGGACTTCCTGCTCGACGAGCGCGATCTCCTGCAGGCGCGGCTCGCCGGCGCCGACGCCGTCCTGCTCATCGTGCGCATCCTTCCGCCGGCGACGCTGGCGGCGCTCGTCGGCGTGGCGCGGCAGGCCGGGCTGGCGGCGCTCGTCGAGGCGCACGCCGACGGCGAGATCGAAGCGGCGCTCAAGGCGGGCGCCGGGATCATCGGCGTCAACCACCGCGATCTCGACACGCTGGCGATCGATTTGTCGCTGTCGGCGCGCGCGCGCGCGTTGGCGCCGAACGCGATCCTCGTCGGCGAGAGCGGCATCCAGACGCGCGACCACGTGGCCGAGATGCGCGCCCACGGCGTCGACGCGATCCTCGTCGGCGAGTCGCTGTTGCGCGCGGCCGATCCGGGCGCGGCCCTCGAGGAGTTGGTGTCGTGAAGGTCTTCGTCAAGATCTGCGGCATCACCACGCTCGACGACGCGCTCGCCTGCGTCGACGCCGGCGCCGACGCGCTCGGCTTCAACTTCTGGCCGCAGTCCAAGCGCCGCATCGCCGTCACCGACGCGGCGAAGATCGCCAAGCGCCTGCCGCCCGAGGTGCGCACCGTCGGCGTGTTCGTCAATCCGGCCGAGGCCGATGTCGATGGCGCGTTCGCCTCGGGCGCGATCGATCTGGCGCAGCTGCACGGCGACGAGGCGCCCGACTTCTGCAGCCGCTTCGCCGGGCGCTACATCAAGGCGGTGCGCCTGCGCGACGCCGCGTCGCTGAAGATGCTCGAGCAGTACCGCTGCGACCTCGTGCTCGTCGACGCCGACACGCCCGGCTATGGCGGCTCGGGGCAGCGCGCCGACGTCGCGCTCGCCAAGGAAGCGGCGGCGGGGCGGCGCGTGATCCTCGCCGGCGGGTTGACGCCCGAGAACGTGGCCGAGGCGATCGCGGCGGTGCGGCCTTACGGCGTCGATGTCGCCGGCGGCGTCGAGCGCGAGCCGGGCGTGAAGGATTGGATCAAGGTGGCGGCGTTCGTCCAGGAAGCGAAGAGAGAGACATGAGCGAGGCAGGCCAGACGGGACCAGGGCACTTCGGACCTTTCGGGGGGCGCTTCGTCGCCGAGACGCTGATTCCGGCGCTCGACGAGCTCGACGCCGCCTGGCGCACCGCGCAGGCCGATGCCGGCTTCGTGCGCGAGCTCGAGACGCTGTTCGCCGAGTACGTCGGCCGTCCGTCGCTGCTCACGCTGGCGCCCGAGCTCGCGCGCGCGGTCCAGGCCGGCGGCGCGCACGGCAAGGAGCTGCGCCTCTACCTGAAGCGCGAGGACCTGAACCACACCGGCGCGCACAAGATCAACAACTGCGTCGGCCAGGCGCTCCTGGCGCGGCGCATGGGCAAGCGGCGCCTGATCGCCGAGACCGGCGCCGGCCAGCACGGCGTCGCCACGGCGACGGTGGCGGCCAAGTTCGGCTTCGACTGCGAGGTCTACATGGGCGCCGAGGACGTCGAGCGGCAGAAGCTCAACGTCTTCCGTATGCGCCTCCTCGGCGCCAAGGTGCACGCCGTCCAGTCGGGCACACGCACCTTGAAGGACGCGATGAACGAGGCGCTGCGCGACTGGGTCACCAACGTGCGCGACACGCACTACATCATCGGCAGCGTCGCCGGGCCGCATCCCTATCCGACGATGGTGCGCGATCTGCAGGCGATCATCGGCAAGGAGGCGCGCGCGCAGCTCCTCGAGCGCGAAGGGCGGCTGCCCGACGCGGCGGTGGCCTGCGTCGGCGGCGGCTCGAACGCGATGGGGCTGTTCCACGCCTTCGTCGGCGACGCCGGCGTGCAGCTGCACGGCGTCGAGGCGGCGGGGGAGGGCATCTCGACCGGGCGGCACGCGGCGACGCTGTCGGAGGGGCGCGTCGGCGTGCTGCACGGCTCGAAGTCGTTCGTGCTCACCGACGACGATGGGCAGATCCTGCCGGCGCACTCGATCTCGGCCGGGCTCGACTATCCCGGCGTCGGGCCCGAGCACGCGTGGCTCAAGCAGTCGGGGCGCGCGACCTATGCCTCGATCACCGACGAGGAGGCGCTCGCGGGCTTGCAGATGCTGGCGCGCACCGAAGGCATCTTGTGCGCGCTCGAGACGGCGCACGCGATCGCCTATCTGCCGCGCCTGGCAGCGAAGCTGCCCGACGGCGCCGTGGTGGTGGTCGCGCTGTCGGGGCGCGGCGACAAGGACATGCCGACGGTGGCCAAGGCGTTGGGGGTGGACTCGTGAGCGAGCATCAGCGAGCGAACGTGAGCGTCCGGCCCGTAGGGCCAGCGGATCGATTGTTTGGCTCACGGCGCACTTCTGAGGTGCGCCCGTGAGCGAGCTGTCGAATCCGGCGCCGTCGAATCGGCTCGTCGCGCGCATGCAGGCGCTCGCTGCGGCGGGGCACAAGGCGCTCGTGCCCTACGTGACCGCGGGCGATCCGTCGCTGACCGAGACGCCGGCCATCCTCGCCGAGATGGCGCGCGCGGGCGCCGACGTGATCGAGCTCGGCGTGCCCTGGTCCGATCCCTCCGCCGACGGCGCGGTCATCCAGCACGCCATGGAGCGCGCACTGTCGACGGGGGGCGCGGCGCACGGCACCGTCGGCAAGACGCTCGAGGCGGTGCGCGCGTTCCGCAAGGAGTCGGACGTGCCGATCGTGCTGTTCGGCTACTACAATCCGATCCTGCAGCGCGGCCTGGGGCGGCTCGCCAACGAAGCGCGCGACGCCGGCGTCGACGGTGTGCTCGTCGTCGACCTGCCGCCCGAAGAGTCGGGCGAGCTCGACGACGCGCTCGTCGCG
>Ga0134125_10003187_pt1 | contig 19097 bp, 15 predicted proteins | sample KB31751_FD_96464 | JGI IMG/M metagenome (GOLD analysis project Ga0134125, IMG submission 96464) | Terrestrial soil microbial communities with excess Nitrogen fertilizer from Kellogg Biological Station, Michigan, USA - KB3-175-1 | ecosystem: Environmental > Terrestrial > Soil > Unclassified ... | reverse complement strand
TGAGTTCCTGGGCGAGTCCGATGAGAAGCCCTTCAGGCCCGCGGATGTAGCAGAGCCGATACGTGTCTTTATACTGGACAACTTCGCCTACGAGCTTCGCGCCGTGCTTGCGGAGCCTTTCAATCGTCTCGTCGATGTCGTCCACGGCGAACATGACGCGGAGGTAGCCCAGAGCGTTCACCGGGGCGTTGCGGTGATCCGCTTTGACAGGCGGCGTGAGAAAGCGGGAAAGCTCGAGTCTGCCGTGACCGTCCGGCGTGCGCATCATGGCAATCTCGACGCGCTGATCGCCCAGTCCCGTGACACGCCCGGCCCATTCTCCTTCGACCGTGGCCCGCCCTTCGAGCTCAAGGCCGAGCTCGCGAAAGAAATCAATCGTCCCTCCGAGGTCATCGACGACGATTCCTACGTTGTCCATACGTTTGAGCGGCATGTGTCCAATCTACTCGGATGTCATTGAGTCGGTGACCTAACAACGGGCCTTTGTGCAACACCGAAGCACGACGCGGCATGGAGCCTGAGAGATCGCTCCCGAATAGCGCTTACTCCGGGGCGGATCACGCGCAATCCGGAAAAACTGAATGCAAGCGTCGCTTAGATCGCCTGTAACGGCGTAGCGTTTGCTAATCCGGCTGACCTAAGCTGCAAGGCTGTACGCCGAGGTTGGTACGAAGAAGGACTACAGGGGTTGACCCAATCTTCTTTCCAGTTGGCTCCGATAAGTTCTGCTGATTCTCGATCTCGAACCATCTTTCAGAAGCACTTCAAATTCGCCATGCGAAATCGGCTCCAGGTGCACAATGCTTTCGATATTGACGATCGCTGAACGATGGACCCGCACAAAACGAACGGGATCGAGCCGCTCGGCAAGCTCGTTCAGCGCGGCGCGGTATAACACCTCTTTTCCTCCGATGTGCAGGTTCGCATAAACTCCGGCAGCTTCGATCCAGTCGATATCCGCCACCCGGACGAAGCGGGTTGAACCGCCGGATTTCACCACCAGACGGTCCAGCGGCAGATCACGCGCGGGTGCGGCGGAAACCATGCGGAGAATGCGCCGGCCGAACTCTCGCAGGCTGCGTTCATCCATCCGAATGCTGGCGCGAGCCATGGTCATCTCAAAACGCTCGTCGCTGAACGGCTTCAAGAGATAATCAAGCGCATTTGCTTCGAAAGCCTGGATTGCATGCGTGTCGTAGGCGGTCACAAACACGGTTAACGGCATACGTTCGGCGCCCACTTCCGCGATCACCTCCAGTCCATTCCGTTCCGGCATCTGCACGTCCAGAAACACCAGATCGGGCCTTCGGGTCTGGATGATCTGCACCGCGGAGAGTCCGTCGGACGCCTCAAGGATTGCGGCGACCTTGGAATCGCGCCGCAGCAGATCGATGATCCGTTGCCTCGCCGGCGCTTCGTCGTCTGCCACCATAACTCGGAGGCCTTCAGATGAGGACAGCGGCATCTGAATCCTCTCCGATCCATCGCAGAGGCAGCGATATTTCAACCTCGGTTCCACCACCGGCGCGCCGCTTCACTGCAAAGCAAGTTTCTCCGTCGGGATAAAGCCCGGCCACACGTTGCCGCGTCACGGAAAGCCCTACGCCCGAGGATGCCTCAAGCGTCCAATCCGCCGGAAGCCCTACGCCGTCGTCGAGCACACGAATGTCCAGCCGGTTCCCGTCCCGCTGTGCCGACACAGTCACCGTCCCGCCAGAAGCTCGCCTTGAAATCCCGTGCCGGATTGCGTTCTCCACAAGCGGCTGAACAAAAAAGCAGGGGACGGAAGCATATTTGACCTCCGGCGCGATTTGTGTCTCGATCCGCACGTGGTCTCCGAAGCGGATCTTCTGAATCGCCAGATAGTGTTCCAGAAAGGCCATCTCTTCCGCCAGTGGGAGTTCTTGCCTATCTTTCGATTCCAACGACAGACGGAGAAGGTCGCCCAGATGCTCGATCATTCCTCGGGCAAGCTTCGGGTCCCGCTCCACCTGCGATGAGATCGTATTCAGCGCATTGAAAAGGAAGTGAGGGTCCAATTGCATGCGAAGCGCATTCAGACGAGCCTCGGAGAAGTTTTTTTCCAAGCGCTCCAGACGCAGTTCACTGGCAATATAGTGGTCGTAATAACGATAAGCTTGCCAAGCTCCAAGGATCAGCCAGTAGACCAGCCAGTTCCAGAGAAACATGCCGCGCAGCGCGGCGAAAAGAAATGCAATACTGGGCAAGCCACGCCATTCACCAATCCCGAACGCGGCGCGAAGCACTCCCAAAACATACACGTATATAGACGTCACCAGCAGACTTGGAAGGAAATGCGCCAGAACTCGCCGGGCAAGCTGTTTGCGCGAAACGGGGATTCGCCAGTCCGCCCAAACAATGAGAGGTGTGACGATCCCCCACGACCACCAAAGCGTAAGAGAACGAAGCAGAGCGTAGCGCCAGTTGCTACCGGTTGAAAGATCCGGCAAGGCAAACACACAGCCGAGGATCGTCCATCCGATAACGGCGAGCGCAAGGTGGGCCGGTCGGGTGCTCATCCATTGTTTGCCCGCCATCGGCTTTGTCACCGTTCTTCCAGATGAACCCCTTCCGGATCAGCCAAGCGCAGCATCATTCCCCAGCCGAAGAAGTTGTTCGCAATTGCTACCGCGACCTCATTATCGCCCGCTTCCAAAGGTAACGGGAAGGAGCCATTCTCGAGCGAACAGCGCGCGTCGGGGAATTTTCTCGCTCCTTCCACCTCAAATAGGTTTTTGTCCGCATACACCAGTTTCCCGTTCACGAATAGCCACAGTTCGCGCGTCCATCCAAGATTTACCTTCTTCGTCTGTTTCCTGTCTGAAGTGATCGTCGTCTTCAGCCAGGCTACGGCCCGGTTCGGCGCTGGCAGAGGCCGGCCATATTCGCGGCTAATGTTTACCAACCCGTTCCGCTCCGTGCTGATCGCTTTCCATTCCTGCGAGGCGCTGGGCATATTATTGTAGGCCGGATCCTTACCGTCCGGCAGCGCGGAAAAGTTTGAGAGACGCCAGTTCCGGACCAACCCGGGGTCTCCATCGAGCCGATCTTTGGCTGGTTCCGGAGAAAGACCACTCACTGCACCGGGCGTGATCACTATGTTGGCAAAACTGGCTGGCCCCTGCAGTCGCACGCCGCCTTTCACGGCATCGCCCTCTAACCTACCGACCTCGAGTGTGGGCGATGCGGCATCGTTTACAAAAACATTCATCCGCCGGCCGGATACGACCATCCGGATGTGGTTCCACCCGTTCTCCCGGAGCGGCGCCCGATTTTCATATTGGGGAAAAAAGTCCCACAACAGAACCCCGCGAGTCTGCGGTGCATATTGTATGCAGGCCCGGAAGGCCGGACAACTCGGATCGGGCCTCAGATATAAGAGCTCGAAGTTATTGTCATCTTGTTGGCGGAAGGCTATGCCGGGCATGCCCCGCCCGATCGTATTGATATCGAATTCGATCGTTCCGTCGCTGAATGTGACGTCTTTGAGTACCGCATTGCCGCTGTTCAGTCGCATCAAGCCATGGAAGAAACCCAGTTCTCGGAGGAACTCCGCATTTTCCTTCGTCTGCCACTTGTCAGCCGTCATGGGGATCGAGATCGGTTCCGCGCCCTTCGCAATCGCGAGTATTGACAGCACGCATACGCAGAGTGCCATCCCATTCAGCGCGCCTTTGCTTACAAGTGTGTTCATGACCCCAGCGTATGAACTCGTGTATCCCTTTGACGAGCTAAAGGTGATGAGTGGGACATCCATGTTACGAGGCGGTCCAGAAGATTGCAGGTTGGCTCTGGGCGAGTCCCGGCTCGGTTCCGATCGGCCGGTCGCTCGAATTCGAATTCGCAATGTCCAGAACCGCCTCATAACAGCCCCGTCCGTCTCGTCACCTTTAGCTCGTCATCTTGCGGCCTCGTCCATAGGCTGGAGGAGTGAAGAGGTTTACCTGGGGTATGTTCAAATTCCGCGCTCTCATCGTCGTCACTTTAGCTGGATGCTTCATATCTGTCTTGCAGGCCCAACACATTCCGGTTCACATGTCTTCGGAAAGTTTCGACATCGACGACGCCAGGGTGGGCGCCTCCCGGAGCATGGCTCAATTCGGCGTCTTTCTTGGACGTCGCGCGATCTATCTTCCATCCGGGCTTTTAAAGGTGAAAGGGAACCAGTTCCATGACGGTACGGTGGAGGTCGATGTGGCAAGCAAGCCACGTGGTTTGTTTATAGGAATTGCTTTCAGGATCGAATCGGAAGCAAATATGGAAGTCATCTATCTGAGGCCTTTGGCTTCAGACACCGTCGAAGCTGTGCAGTACACGCCGCGGCTCAATGGCGATGCGATTTGGCAACTGCTGAATTCGAGCCACGAAAAAGCCAGCGCGCATATCCCAGCAGGACGATGGATTCATATGAAGATCGTGGTGCGCGGCCGAACTTGCAAGCTCTTTCTAAACGCAAGCAACGTTCCTACACTAACCGTCACTAATTTGCGAAGGGGAGATAGTGAGGGAGGAATAGGCTTGTGGTCTCTGGGAGGGGGCGGCTATTTCAGCAGCCTAAGCTACGAGCCTTTTCCCGGTCGGAGACCATTGCCAGATCCTCCGCCATTTCAGCGGCCCGGCTTGCTGTCCAATTGGGAGCTTTCGCCTGCGTTTGATGCGGGTGACGTCGACCCTAGCATGTATCCGGCTTCCATCGGTCAATGGCAAAAAGTGCATGCGGAGGAGCCTGGATTCGTTCTTATAAACCGATACCGAACCAGTCCTGCGATGTTTCCTATGCCGCCTCGCGAAAAAATGCGAATTGGACGCGTGAAAGGCGCTAAAGTCGTGTTTGCTCGGACTAATGTCTTCTCTGCAGAGGGGCAGGAGAAAATCCTCAAAATTGGTTACAGCGACGACATAGTCGTCTACCTGAACCGAAAGCTGATTTTTTCGGGGAAAAATGCGCTGTCGTATCGCAGTAACGATTCACTTGGTGTATTCGGCCTCAACGACCACACCAATGTCCGTCTCAACCCGGGCAACAATGAACTACTCGTAGCCGTCACAGAATACAACGGCGGCTGGGCGTTCGAGTGTGTGTTGTCCTCTATCCGGGGCTTGCCTAATAAAATCAGGGGATCTATCGCGGGCCAAGTTTACTGAATTTTGGCAGAATTGAATAACCCATCAACCTCTTAAAGGGCATAAGACGATGAAAGTTCCCTATGCGAACAAATGGCAGTAGGAAACAAATAAGCTACGCGAGATTGCGCTCGACTGCGACATGACCGAAGAACTCAAGTGGGGTAAACCGTGTTTCATCTTTAGGAATAGAAACGTCGCGATTGTGATCCCGCTCAAGGAGTCATGCGCATTGTCCTTCTTCAAGGGCGCGCTGCTCAAGGATCGGAAGCGCGTCCTTGAAAGAATTGGAGAGCATACGCAGGCTGGGCGATGGATTAACTTTACCTCGCTTCAGGAGATTGCCGCGCTGCGATCGACACTGATGGACTATCTCTGTGAAGCCGTCAAATTGGAGGAGTCCGGCAAGAAGGTAGAGCGCAAAAAGCCGTCAGAGTATTCGATTCCTCAGGAACTGCAGAGAATGCTGGATGATAACGCAGTTCTCAGGGCGGCCTTCGCGACGCTCACACCAGGCCGGAGGAAGTCATACGCTTTCCACGTCTCATCTGCGAAGCAGGCGAAAATCAGAGCAGCGCCAGCGGAGAAGTGCGTGCCAATGATCCTGAGTGGGCGTGGGTTTAATGAGTTGTGGCGCTGAGTATCGGGCCGGATTGTGACTCTGAGATTTGGGTCGGCATAAATAACGCCGGATGGTTGCTTCGCCGCCGTAGCCACAGCATCGCGTTAACCATTTTCCTTTGTGGCGCCCGCTGGAGAGACTAAGATTATGCGAAAAGGGTTTACGAGAAAACCGCAAGCTGACGAACCCGCGACGCAAAGCAAGAACTACATAACGCCGAGCGGTCTGCAGCGCCTCAAAGATGAGTTCCAGTTTCTGCTTACCAGGGAACGCCCGGCTGTGACGGAGGTGGTGACGTGGGCCGCAAGCAACGGCGATCGCAGCGAAAACGCCGACTATCAGTACGGCAAGCGGCGGCTGCGCCAGATCGATGGGCGGATTCGTTTTCTCACGAAGCGAATCGAATCCGCGGAAGTGGTTGACCCGGAAGCTCCGCGAGCGGCGCAGGCGGTGGCGAGGGCATTCTTTGGAGCAACCGTGCGCTATGCCAATGCCGCGGGAATAGAGCGAGTGGTGAGCATTGTAGGCATCGACGAGGTTGATCTCAACCGCAACCACATCAGTTGGGTGTCGCCTCTGGGGCGCGCCTTGATGAAGTCGGCAGCGGGCGATCGCGTCGTTCTCCAGGCTCCGGGTGGCACAGAATACCTGACTGTGCTGCAAGTGCGGTACGAGCGTATTTCGGTGGAACCGTTTCGTGAACCACTTGGGGCCGAGTCCTCGGCAAAAGGGCTCCCTCGCCAGCGCTAGTCCATCTGACGAAGGTTGGCAAAGGAACTCCATTTGCCTTCAGGCAAGATTTGCGCAACGGGCCGTCAAGCCACTTTCGCCGTTTAGTACCTTGAAAGAGCAGGGAAGCCCCATTCAGTTACGAGCGTATTCCTGGCTCAGACGCGCGAGTGCCAACGCTCCTAGCAGCAACCCGAAATCCCGCAATGCGATATCGAAATATCCCGGCAGGATCAGTAGATTGATAATGATCAGTAGCAGCCAGGCCGCTACCACGTACGAAAAAATCCGTGGCCTGAGGGCGACAAGGATGCCCGCGGCGATCTCAATCACGCCGACCACAAGCATCAGCCCATGGCCTCCAATCGGCGACAAATTCGCGATCGCTGGAGCCAGATACATATCCCAATTCACCATCAAGTGGAAGAACTTATCTAATCCAGCGAGTATAGGGGCCACTACAAATGCGACGTGCAAAATCTGGTAGGCCTGATAGGCTGGCGTGGTTTTCACCCGCGGACGGTCCTGCGCAAAGGCACCCTCTGCTCCGCTAGTCATAGACTGTGTCATGATAATCACCTTTCGGCGGGCGTTTCTCATCCCGGCATATGTACAGAGTGGGGTGGCAACCATCCGTTACAGGAGTCTCCCCCGGCGTACGGCCTCAATTTGTAACCTTTTCCATTGATGGAACTCTGTAACTTTGAGATAAGCAATGGGTGCGAATACGTCTGTTCGTGAGTTCGTTTTAACTGGCACTTCGCCGCTTTCAGACGAAGAGATTGTCTCGCGCGTGCGGGCCGGCGACACGGCGCTTTACGAGGTTCTCATGCGCCGTTATAACCAACGCCTGTTTCGTGTCGCACGCAGCATTCTCCGGGATGACGACGAAGCCGAAGATGTGATGCAGGATGCGTATGTCAGGGCGTATACATCGCTTCATCAATTTGAGGGCAGAGCGCAGTTTTCAACATGGCTGACGAAAATCGCGGTTCACGAGGCATCGGGCCGCTTGAAAAAGCGGAAGCGTTTGCAGGCGATCCCCGGGGGGCCGGATCAACAAGGCCGAACCATGGAATCGATTAAATCATCTAGTCCGGATCCAGAGCAGCAGGCGCTCAGACACCAGGCCGCTTCTTTTCTGGAGCAGGCGATCGACACATTGCCGCACACGTACCGTTGCGTTTTCGTATGCCGTGAAATCGAACTAATGAGCACCAGCGAAACGGCCAACTGTCTGGATGTGACGGAGGAAACCGTGAAGATTCGTTTGCATCGGGCTCGCCAGATGCTCCAAAACCAACTCTATGCATTGGCGGGGGCGACCAGCTCTCAAGCATTCCAATTCATGGGGGTTCGTTGTGACCGTGTCGTGCACGGCGTTTTCGACCGGCTTCAAGAATTGTGATTGGAACGAAGTTGCAGAGGCACGCAGCCACGGCCACGCGCTCAGGAGAAATAACGATGGATCCGCTGAAGCAATTACAAGAATACGGGCAATCGGTTTGGATGGACTATCTTCGCCGCGACTTCATAGTCAAGGGCGAACTGAGCCGGATGATCGATGATGACGGGATCGCTGGTATCACGACTAATCCGACTATTTTCGAAAAAGCCATCAACGAAAGCGCGGATTATGACGAGGCTCTGACAAAGCTGCTCGACGCCGATCCTCATATCGATGCCGCAACGGTATACGAAAAGCTGAGTGTTGAAGATATCCGTATGGCCGCCGATATACTTCGCCCGGTTTATGACCGCCTGCGGGGAGGTGACGGGTTCGTAAGTATCGAGGTATCTCCCTACTTATCCCGCGACACTGAGGGCACCATCGCCGAAGCACGCCGCCTGTGGCGCGAAGTCGATCGCCCAAATGTGATGGTCAAAATCCCCGCTACCGCGGAAGGTATTCCCGCGATTGAGGCCTGTTTAGGCGACGGCATCAACATTAACATCACGTTGATGTTTTCTCTTGCACATTATCGAGCTGTCGCGGAGGCCTTTCTGCGCGGCGCGGCGCGCTGCCCACATCCGGAAACACTCTCCTCTGTTGCATCTGTATTTGTGAGCCGGATAGACACGGTAATCGATCGTGATCTCCAATCCGTCCGTACACCGGCGGCGCTCGACTTGCGAGGAAAAATCGCGATTGCAAATGCAAAGGTGATTTACAACGAGTTCCGGAATATATTTGACGGCGAGCGGTTTGCGGAACTCCGCGATCGAGGCGTCCGTGTGCAGCGCGTTCTGTGGGGGAGTACCGCGACAAAAAATCCCGCGTATTCAGACGTCCTTTATGTTGAAGAACTAATAGGCCCCCAGACGATCAATACAATGCCGCTGAAAACCCTAAGCGCATTCCGCGATCACGGGCGCGTGCGCGGTGCAACCGTACAAGACGGGCTGGAACTGGCTCAGGCTCAGCTCGATTCGCTAAGGAACTTGAACATTGACCTGGATGCGGCAACAGAGAAATTGCAACAGGAAGGCCTCGCCGGTTTCAGTGCGTCTTTGGACAAGCTGCTAAATGGTATTTCTGATAAGTGTCGCGCCGTATATGGTTGAGAAGCGGTGGGACGATTCGTCATTTCGGAGATCTTGAATCGGAGCTGTGAGATTCGCCGGCAGATTGGCGAAGGTTCAACAGTCAACCCGATGACGACAAAAGGGCATCAACAGCACTAATCTCGTCTTCGTTGACCGTATGTCCCATGCCGCGATACACACGCTCATCGACAACAGCGCCCATGCGCCGAAATACTTCGGCTGATTCGTTTACACGCTCGACAGGAACGTGTGCATCAATATCGCTGCACCCGATAAAGACCGGCGTTGCATCGAAGCTGCCTGAATAATCGCGTGGAGTGGTGGGCGGCCCAATCAGTCCGCCGCTCAGGGCGACGACTGCCGCGTACCGGCGGGCGTGCTGCGCTGCAAATTCTAACGTCAGGCACGCGCCCTGAGAGAACCCCAGCAGCACTACTCTCTCCGGTGAGACATTTTGCTGCTGCAGATCCTGCACGAGACGGGAAATCAGACGTAGTGCTGAACTGAGGTTTGGTTCATTTCGCTCCATGGGCGCAAGGAATGAATACGGATACCAGGTGTGATCCGCCGCCTGCGGGGCGAGATACGCAACGTCCGACGCAGTGAACTCCCGCGACAGTCCCAGAATGTCTTCCGCATCTGCGCCCCGCCCGTGAAGAAGGATTGCGACCAGACGCGCGTCGGAAATAGCCGGGCCCGCGCGAAGCACGGGTTGATGGGCATGGACGTCGTGATCGTGCTGCATTCCGGTCCCTCAATCAATCGGCTTGAGGTTCGCAGTGATCTGTGGCCGACGGGACTCGAGGAATGGGGGGAGCACAAGACTCTCGCCAAGTGTTGCCGGATCTTCATCGACCGCAAACCCGGGTCCATCCGTAGCAATTTCGAAGAGCACCCCGTTCGGCTCACGAACATAAAGGCTGCGAAACCAATGCCGATTGACCTTGCCGCTATTCGGAATTCCAAACTCGTTCAATCTATCGGCCCAGGCATCGTACTCAGCGTCAACGCTGCGGAAGGCAACGTGATGAACACCGCCCGCGCCCTGCTGAACGGCGGGGAGATCGGGCTGGACAGCGACGTGCAATTCCGCGTGCGGCCCGCTGCCGCGCATTTCAAACACATGCACCTGCGTCGCGGGATTGTTCGGATTTGGGCAATCACGCACCTGGCGCATGTTGAAGACGCGCGTAAGAAGGACGTCCGTCGGATTGAGTGTCGGCACGCTAATGACAATGGGGCCGAGTCCTCGAATCTGCCATTCACGCGGAACCGGGCTGCGGTCCCATGGCGCCGGCGGATCACCTTGGCCGCCGTCGTCGATCAGTGCGAGGCGCTGGCCCTCGGGGTCCTCAAAGAGGAGAGTAAGGCGCCCATCCCGTTCGATGATTTCATCGTGTTGCACGTGCTGTTCGTCGAAACGGCGCGACCACCACTTCAATGCTTCGTTTCCGTTGACGCGCAGACACGTTCGGACAATGCTGCGCGTTCCACGCCGCTCTCGTGGAATCGGCCAGTCGAAGAACGTCAGATCGGTCCCTGGACTTCCCTTCGCGTCCGCGTAGAAGAGATGATACGCGCTGACATCGTCCTGATTGACACTTCGCTTCACTAGCCGCATTCCAAGTGTCTTGGTGTAAAAACGGTAGTTCTGACGGATGTCGGCGGAAATGGCGGTGAGATGGTGAATGCCCGAAAGTTCCACAAGAGCCTTTCTTCAAGACCGGTTCTCAACTGGAGTGTAATGTATCCGGTCTTATTTCAAGACCATCCTTCGCCTGGTAGGATCCGATCCGTTCCCATGTGCGGCTGCAAAGCTCTCGGAATCGCCACGCTGCCATCCTTCTGCTGGAAGTTCTCGATAATGGCAAGCCATGTTCGCCCGATGGCTAGTCCGCTGCCATTCAGCGTATGAACAAATTCCGGCTTTGTCTTTCCCGATTTGGCTTTGATTTGCGCCCGCCTCGCTTGGAATGCCTCGTAATTTGTGCAGGATGAAATCTCTTTATAACCGTTCTGGCCGGGTAACCAGACTTCGAGGTCGTATGTCTTTGCCGCGCCGAAACCCATGTCGCCGGCACAAAGCGTCATGCGGCGATACGGCAGCTCCAGCCGCTCCAATATGTCTTCCGCGTCCCGGGTCAATTTCTCCAGTTCGTCGTAGCTTTGCTCCGGAGTGGAAAATTTCACCAACTCCACCTTTTGAAATTGATGCTGGCGAATGATGCCGCGCACATCGCGCCCATGGGAGCCGGCCTCGCTGCGGAAGCATGGCGTATAAGCGCACAACGAAATCGGCAGTCGGTCGAGGCTCAGCGTTTCGTCGCGAAACAAATTAGTCACCGGCACTTCGGCCGTTGGCGCGAGCCAGAAATCGTGATCGCGAACTCGGAAAAGGTCCTCTTCAAATTTCGGAAGTTGCCCGGTGCCGAACAAGCTCGCGGAATTGATAAGAAACGGAGGAAGCACTTCGCGGTAGCCGTGTTCGCGCGTGTGCACGTCGAGCATGAAATTAACTAACGCGCGTTCGAGCCGCGCTCCTGCGCCCCAATAGACCGCAAATCGCGCGCCCGTGACTTTGGCGGCGCGTTCGAGATCCAATATGCCCAACTCCACACCCAAATCCCAGTGGGGCTTTGGCGTGAAGTTGAACTCGCGCGGCGTTCCCCGGCGCTTCACCTCAATGTTGCACTCCTCATTTGTACCCGGCGGAACGCTCTCATGGGGAATATTGGGAATCCGCGCCAGCATGTCCCGAAACTGTTGCTCCAGCTTCGCCGCCTGCTCGTCAAACCCGCTGATTCTTTCGCCAAGCGACCGCACTTCAGCCTGCCGCGCCGTCGTATCCACACCCTCACGCTTCAGCTTGCTGATTTCCTGGCTCGCCGCATTGCGCCGCGCTTTCAACTGCTCGCTTTCAGTGAGCGCCGCGCGTCGCGCGCGATCCAGTTCCTGAAATGACGCAATATCCAGGTCGAATCCGCGCGCCGCCAGCTTCTCTCGAACTGCTTCGAGATTGTTACGAAAAAAGTTGAGGTCGTGCATTTATCCGCGTTGTTCAAGCGGAACCCAGCGCTGCCCGTCGGGCGCTCCTGTGTAGTCCGCGCGCGGCCGTATCAGCCGGTTGTTCCGGTACTGCTCGAGAATGTGCGCAGTCCAACCCGAGACGCGGCTTACCGCGAAGATCGGCGTGAACAGATCGATTGGGATACCGAGCGAATAGTAGGCTGAGGCGGAATAAAAATCCACATTCGCGTTCAGATTCTTTTCTTCCTTAACCGTCTGCTCCACCTTGGTCGATTTCTGATATAGGTTCTCGTTGCCGGTACGCTTGCCAAGTTCTTCGCTCAACTTCTTGAGGTGAGCAGCTCGCGGATCCACCACCCGGTAGACGCGATGCCCGAAACCTGGAACTTTAACTTTGTTCGCCAAATCCTCTTTTACCTTTGCCGCCGCCTCGTCCGGGCTGCCCGTCGCCAGCAGCATCCGCACAACCGCTTCATTGGCGCCGCCGTGCAGAGGTCCCTTCAATGCGCCAATCGCCGAGGTAACCGCCGAATAGATATCGGAAAGTGTTGCCGCCGTCACTCGTGCTGCAAACGTGGAGGCGTTCAATTCGTGATCGGCATGCAGAATCAGCGCGATATCGAAGACCTTCTCCATCACATCGTCCGGGTGCTTCCCGGTCAGCGTGTAAAGGAAATTGGCCGCGTGCGACAGCGCCGGATCGGGCGCAATCGGCTCTTTGCCGTTGCGCAGCCGGTCGTAGCTGGTCACAATGGCGGCGATTTTCGAAACCAGGCGCAGCGCTCGTTTCTCGTTCGCTTCAATCGACGTATCGTCCCCGTGCGGATCGTAAATGCCCAGCATGGAAACGGCCGTGCGCAACACGTCCATCGGCGTCGCCTTGGGGACGCTCTTTAAAAATGTGGTGACTTCCGCGGGCAGGCCCCGCTCCTGCGCAAGTTCGGCTCTTAAGCTGGCAAGCTCCCCCTTTTTGGGCAGTTTTCCATGCCATAGGAGGTAGACAACCTCTTCAAAAGTCGCGTTGTCCGCGAGCGTGTGTATGTTATAGCCTTGATAGCTTAAAACGCCGGCTTCACCGTCAATAAAGCAAATGCTCGATGTAGTGGCGACTACGCCTTCAAGACCTGCGCCTGCAGTAGCCATGAAAGTTTTTTATTGCTCCCGTCTTGATTCTATATAACCGCCTTTCCCCCGGCGGCAGGAAGATGGATAGTACCGAATGAGGTAAGTTTTTCCGGAGTTTTGCAATTAACGGTTAAGGCGGTTGGCATCTATCGAACAAGGGGAGATAATGGCGTGTTGGTGAAACCAGTGCAAGCCAGAGCCGTAGGCGGGGGCGTCGTGGAAGCTCGGGACCAGGAATTGGAGCGGGATGTCCTGGTGAGGGCGTTTCGGTTCATGTATCTGTCGCGCTGTATCGACGATCGCGAGATCCTGCTGAAACGGCAGAACAAAGTCTTTTTCCAAGTGAGCGCGGCGGGCCACGAGGCGATACAAACGGCTGCGGGAATGGCCCTCCGTCCCGGGTCGGACTGGTTCTTCCCGTACTATCGCGACCGGGCGCTGGCGCTTGCCCTCGGCATGTCTCCGGAAGACATGTTTCTGCAAGCCGTCGCCGCCGCGTCCGATCCTTCCTCCGGCGGCCGGCAAATGCCGTCTCACTGGTCCTCGCCGGAATTGCATATTTTCACCGGATCATCTCCTACCGGTACCCAGTTTGTGCAGGCTCTGGGCTGTGCCACCGCGAAGCGTTATGTGCGGGGCGCCTCCGATGAAGTGACGCTGGTGACAACCGGAGAAGGCGCGACGAGTGAAGGCGAATTCTGGGAGACCATGAATATTGCCTGCCTCGATAACCTGCCTTTGCTGGTTCTGGTGGAAGACAACGGATACGCGATTTCCGTCCCGGTGGAGCGGCAAACAGCGGGCGGAAATATCAGCCGGCTGCTGGAAGGGTTTCCGCGATTGTTTCGGGTGGAAGTCGATGGCACCGACTTTGTCGCGTCCTATCGCGCCATGGCGCAAGCCGCCGACTACATCCGGCAAGGACACGGACCTGCGCTGGTGCATGCCCGGGTGACGCGTCCTTATTCGCATTCTTATTCCGACGATGAAAAAGCCTATAAAACGGCCCAGGAGCGAGCCGACGAAGCCGAGCGCGATGCGCTGCGGCGGTTCCCCGAGTTCCTGATTTCTAACGGTATCTTAGACCGCGCCGGCATTGAAGCGATTCGCCGCGAAGTGCAGGCGGAAGTCACCGCCGCGGGTGAACGCGCTTTACAACAGGCGCAGCCTGCGCGCGGTACCGCGCTTCGCCATCTTTATTCGGAAGCTGTCGATCCCACATCTTCGCGGTTCGAAGCGGAGCCGCGCTTTTCCGGGCAGCCGCGTACGATGGTCGATTCCATCAACCAGACTCTGGCCGAAGAGATGCGGCGCGACAAGCGAGTGATCGTGTTCGGGGAAGATGTGGCCGATTGCAGCCGCGAAGAGAGCTTGGCGGAGATAAAGGGCAAAGGCGGCGTGTTCAAGGTCACTGCCGGTCTGCAAATGGAGTTTGGGCACGATCGCTGCTTCAATACGCCCATTGCGGAAGCTTCGATTATTGGTCGTGCGCTTGGTATGGCGGTTAGAGGGCTGAAGCCTATTCCGGAAATTCAGTTCTTCGACTATATTTGGCCGGCCATGATGCAGATTCGAGATGAAGTGGCGACCATTCGCTGGCGCTCGAATAACGGCTTCTCGTGCCCCATGGTGATTCGCGTGGCGATCGGCGGCTATCTGAATGGTGGTTCCATTTATCACAGCCAGTCCGGGGAAGTGACGTTTACTCACATTCCCGGTCTGCGCGTCGTATTCCCCTCGAACGCGCTCGATGCTTGCGGCCTTTTACGAACGGCCATTCGCTGCGACGATCCCGTGCTGTTTCTCGAACACAAGCGTCTCTACCGCGAGCCATACAACCGCTGGCCGCATCCCGGAGACGATTTCACTGTTCCATTCGGCAAAGCGAACGTCGTAAGGTCCGGCCGGGATTTGACTATCGTCACGTACGGCGCGCTGGTGCATAAATCCATGCAAGCCGCTACGCAGCTTGAACAGCGGCTCCCCGGGAAATCTGTCGAGGTCATCGACCTGCGAAGCCTTTCGCCATACGACTGGAACGCCATCGCGGATTCAGTAAAGAAGACGAACAGAATTCTAATTGCTCACGAAGATACTTTGTCCTGGGGCTACGGCGCTGAAATCGCTGCGCGCGTTGCGGACGAGTTGTTTACCTATCTCGACGCGCCCGTAGGACGCGTTGGCGCGCTCGATACGTGGGTCGCCTACAGCCCGCAGCTTGAGAACGAAATTCTTCCGCAAACGGAAAATATAGTTGCCGAAGGCGCGCGGCTTTTGGGGTATTAAGCGGACGCGAGCGCGTTGTACCTCGCCATTACAATTACTGCCAGCGGAAGACGAAACTCTGCAAGGTTTCTGCGCTCACATGGATGGTTTGCTGCAAGCTGCGATTCCCGCTTACCAGCCGTATCTGATGTGGTCCGGGCCGCAGTTTTAGCGTCGATGGCGTCTGTCCTTCCAACTTTCCGTCGACGTAGAGTGTGGATCCGCTCGGAACTGTGTCGAGTTGAACGATCGCTACGTTTTGGGATAGCGGAACAAAAACATCTCGTTGATCGGGTACTTCAATGATGCGCTGCGCTAAGCCGTAATTCGCTGCCGCGACGGTAAGCGTGTGCCGTCCCGGCATAAGCGGAATAGAACACGGCGTAGAACACGATTTGCTCTCATTTCTATCGACAACGACGCGTGCGGCGGCAGGGTCGCTGCTAAACTGCACCGGCACAGGGACAGCGGGAACGTTGTGTTGCTCCGACGTCTCTTCGGGCGGCGCGTTCGAAGGCTTTGCCGGCTGATGCGCGGTATTCGCGGAAGCATCGGCTGGCCTGCTGTTGGCACTAGCTTCTTTCTTTTCCGTTTCCGGCGGCGGAGCGCTGTTTGTTGCCTGTGGCCCTGAAGGCTGTGGGGACGGAGATGATGGCGGCGTCACTGTGCTTGGCGATTTCGCGCCGGGTAATCCGCCATCCGGTGCCGTTGTCGCGGCGCTCGTGTCCGGCGGGGGAATCGGATTACTTTGCCCGCTGGCCGTCGTTTGCGAGCCGGTGAAGTTCCTGTAGACGGCATAGCCGATGGCTGCCATGGCGATGATTAAAATCACGATTGCCACTTTCCGCCAAAGCGGTAGCCCTTCTTCCTCCTCCTCTTCTTTTCTGCCGCGCCGCAATTCCGGTAGACGGTACGGCAAGTCGTAGGGTAAGATCACAGGCCCTTGGGGCTTTGGTTCGGGGAGCTGTATTTCCTCCGTGGTTGAGCCTACCGGCGGCGGTTGCGTATGCGATTGTGCAACGGTCTCCTCGTTTTGAGCTCCGAAGAAAAACTCGGGTGGTGCAATCGGTTGCTGTGGCGGTGGCGGCGGAGGTTGTGAGGGAGGCGGTGGCTCGTACCTCGTCTCCGGGCTGGGCGTGCCGGGCGTTCCATGCGCGGGCATCGCGAAGCCATGTTCCGCTTCTGTTTCAGGCGGCGGAATTACCAGCGTGCCTACTTTGTAGGGAGGCATCCACTCCGGCTGCGCCTCCAGCGCGTCACACAAAGCGTCTACAAAAGCTGTGCAGCTTTCGAACCGGTTTTCCGGCTTCTTCGCAAGGCCTCGTTGAAGCGCCAGATTTACCGCCGGCGAGAGCGTTGCATTTACCTGGTTAGCGGCTCGCGGATCTTCTCTTACAATCCTGAAGAACAGTGTCGGAATGTAGTCCGCGACGAACGGCTTTTCTCCGCAGAGCACCTCGTACGCTACGGCTGCCAAGGCGAATTGATCGGCCTGTCCCGTAATGGGCGCTCCTTCAATTTGCTCCGGAGCCATGTAGTTCGGCGTCCCCATCATGGAGCCCGCCTGCGTCATCTGCTGCGAAATAAATTTGGCGACGCCGAAATCCGTTATTTTGGCGACTTGCTCTTCCGTTGCGCGCTCAAAGTGCACGAGCAGATTCGAGGGCTTAACGTCTCGATGCACGATACCGATCTTGTGGGCATAGTCGAGGGCGCTCGCAATTTGCTGGAAGAACTTAAGCAGATTCGCCCGTTCCGGCAGAACACCGTCGTTTAATAGCTTTTCGAGCGACGGCCCGTTCACATATTCCATAAAGAGGTGAACAAGCTTTTCCTCTTCCAGAATGTCGTAGATGGCGACGATGTTGCGATGGGAAAGCGCTCCCGCTGATCGCGCTTCGCGCTCCAACCGGTCGCGGAGACGCTTCAACTCCGATGCGTCGCTGATTTCGGCCAGGCGAATGCTTTTGATCGCGATAGTTCGTCCGATTCTCGGGTCGAGCGCCTTATACACCACTCCCATCGCGCCACGGCCGAGACGCTCAATAACCTGATACCGGCCTATCTGCTGCACGCTTGCCCTTTACACACCATGTACCAGTATCATTCTACCTTTGCCCGCTACCCGGCAAATGCCAATAAATAAAGGGAATTGCTTCTGCTTGCTATCATGAAACTTCCCCCTCATGATCACTCCGGACATAGCTGAAGGTCTCACTTTCGACGATGTACTACTTCGGCCGGCACGAAGTGAAGTGACTCCGGCCGAGGCCGATACGCGTACGCGTCTCACCCGGAATATCGAATTGCGCATTCCCATTGTCAGCGCGGCAATGGATACCGTTACCGAAGCGCATCTTGCCATCGCGCTCGCGCAGCAAGGCGGCATCGGCATTATTCATCGCAACATGGCGATCGATCGCCAGGCCGAAGAAGTCGACCGGGTGAAGCGAAGTGAAAGCGGCATGATCGTTGACCCCGTGACGATTGAGCCCGAGCGCAAGATTCAGGAAGCTCTCGATGTGATGGCACGCTACCGCATCTCCGGCATTCCCGTCACGAAAAATGGGCGCTTGGTCGGGATCCTCACCAATCGCGACCTGCGCTTCGAAACACGTTACGAGCTTCCCATTTCCGACGTGATGACGAAGAAGGATCTGATTACGGTCCCGGTCGGCACGACCCTTGAAGAGGCGCAAAAAATCCTTCACAAACACCGCGTCGAAAAGTTGCTGGTGGTGGATGAGCACTACAATCTGAAGGGCCTGATTACCGTCAAGGATATTCAGAAGAAGTTGAAATATCCGAACGCGGCCAAGGACAATCAGGGGCGCCTTCGTGTGGGAGCCGCCATCGGTTCTACCGGCGATTTTTTGGAACGTGCGCAGGAACTGGTGCGCCGCAAGGTGGACGTGATCGCGGTGGATTCGGCCCACGGCCACAGCCAGCGCGTGATGGATGCAGTGAAGGCACTGAAGCACGCTCTGCCGGAAGTGGAAGTGCTTGCCGGTAACGTTGCGTCGTATGAGGGAGCGAGGGACTTAATTGCTCTCGGTGCCGACGGTATCAAGGTAGGTATCGGTCCTGGCTCCATCTGCACAACTCGCGTCGTCAGCGGAGCCGGTGTGCCGCAAATTACCGCGATCTCCGATTGCTCGCGCGCCACGCGCGAAGGCGGAGTGCCGCTGATCTCCGATGGCGGCGTCAAATATTCCGGCGATATCACCAAAGCTATCGCGGCCGGCGCCGATTGCGTCATGATGGGGAGCCTGTTCGCGGGGACCGATGAAAGTCCGGGCGAAACCATTCTGTATCAAGGCCGCACATTCAAAACCTACCGTGGTATGGGTTCCATGGGCGCCATGTCGCAGGGCGGCTCCGACCGTTACGCGCAGGAAGCCAGCGGCAAGCTCGTCCCGGAGGGCATCGAAGGGCGTGTGCCGCACAAAGGACCTCTCGCCGACATGGTCTACCAGCTCGTCGGCGGCGTGCGAGCCGGAATGGGCTATTGCGGCTGCCGCACGATTACTGAAATGCAGCAGCGCGCGCAATTCCTCCGCGTCACAGTTGCCGGCCTTCGCGAAGGCCACGTCCACGACGTGATCATTACGAAGGAAGCGCCGAATTATAGGCTGGA
>Ga0134125_10003186_pt1 | contig 19101 bp, 16 predicted proteins | sample KB31751_FD_96464 | JGI IMG/M metagenome (GOLD analysis project Ga0134125, IMG submission 96464) | Terrestrial soil microbial communities with excess Nitrogen fertilizer from Kellogg Biological Station, Michigan, USA - KB3-175-1 | ecosystem: Environmental > Terrestrial > Soil > Unclassified ... | reverse complement strand
CTCGGCGATCTGATGAATCAACTGCCCTCCTTCCGTGCCACGCAGACACCCGCGTCACAAAGCTCTACCGGCGGCTACGTCGGCGGCAACGTCCTGGATCTGCGCGGTCTGGGCGCCCAGCGCACCCTCGTGCTGGTCAATGGCGAGCGCTTCGTCCCTTCGACCACTGTAGGAACGGTCGACACCAACATGATCCCGAGCATCCTGCTCGACCGTGCAGAAGTGGTGACCGGCGGCGCCTCGGCGCAGTACGGCTCGGACGCCGTGGCCGGCGTGGTCAATTTCATTCTCGATGACCGTCTCGAGGGCGTGAAGAGCCAGGTGTCCTATGGCCAATCCTCACGCGCGGATTCGCGAGACGTGGCGGGAGCGTTCGCCGGCGGCTTCGGGCTGATGGACAATCGCTTCCACTTCATCGGCGCGGTGGACTTCGAGAAGAACAAGGGAGTCGAGGATTGCACCAAGCGCCAGTGGTGCTCGGAGGATTGGTTGAATTTCGGCCGCACGCCGGCCCAGGGCTCGACCATTCCCGCCAACAACATTCTGCCCTTCGTGCGTCCCTCGACCATTGCGCAGACGGGCGTGATCAACTCCTCGAGGTACGCCGCGGGTGTCAACGCGCCTGCTACCGATCCGCTGCACGGCATCACGTTCAATCCCGATGGCACGCCGCGTGCGTTCCAGTACGGCAGCCTCGTCAACAGCCTGTACATGGTCGGTGGCGAAGGCGGCAGCCACGACGCCTACTTCTCCGGCATCCCGCTCGAGGCCCCCATCGAGCGCTACAGCCTCTACACGCGCGGCAAGCTCGAGGTCAACGATAAGACCGAAGCGACCCTCGATGTCTCGTGGGGGCACCTGGTAGGTTGGACGTTCGGTGCGGTCGATCGCAACACCGCGCAGGCGATCAGCGCAAGCAATCCGTTCATTCCGACCTCGACGAACCCGGCGTTCAACATTCCGTCGATCATTGCGGCGAACGGGATTACGTCCTTCAACCTCGGCAAGGACTACACGGATCTGGGGAATACGGCCACGGTCGGCACCGACAAGGTGCTGCGCATCGTGCCGGCCATCAAGGGCGAGATCGCCGGCAGCTGGGGCTGGGATGCCTACTACCAGTTCGGCAAGAACTGGCTCGAGCTCGATACCAGCCACGCGGTGATCAATGCCAACCTGGCCAACGCGGTCAACGCCGTGCGCGATAACAGCGGCCAGATCGTCTGCGCCAAGAATGCGAACGGCGCCAACGGCGCTCCAGGCTGCGTGCCCTACAACGTATTCGGCGACCAGGTCGCACCCGGGGTCGAGCAGTACGTCACCGGGAACGCCTACCAGACGACTGTGACCACCGAGCATGTCGTGGCAGCCAACCTTCACGGCAATGTGTTCGAAGGGTGGGCAGGACCGCTGGCCGTGGCCACCGGAGCGGAATACCGCAGCGACCAGCTTCAGGGCGGTACTGACCCGATTTCTGCAGCCCTCGGGTTCTTCACCGGCAACGGCAGCAACATCACCGGCAAGATCAATGTCGCGGAAGGGTACCTCGAGGCGGACATGCCGCTCGCGAAGGACCTGGCCGTAGCCAAGAGTATCGACCTGAACGGGGCGATCCGCGAAACGCACTACAATCGCGACGGCGCGGGCGTATCCTCGAGCGTCAACGCAACGACCTGGAAAGCGGGCGTCGTCTGGGAGCCGGTCGACTCACTGCGCCTGCGTGCGACGCGGTCGCGCGACATTCGCGCCCCGAACCTGAGTGAGCTGTTCGGGCCGAAGACCACTGGGTTTGGCATTCTCAACGATCCGTACCGCAACGGCTTACAGACCAATCCGGTCACGATCTCCGGCTCGAACCCGAACCTGGTTCCGGAGGTGGCAGACACCTGGACGGCCGGCTTCGTCGTGCGGCCGAGCGTGGACAACTTCCTGGGCCGCCTGCAGCTGTCGATCGACTACTTCGACATCTCGATCAAGGATGCCATCGGTACGCTCGGCGCCCAGACGATTGCGACCCGCTGCTTCCAGGGAGCAACGGAGTTCTGCGGCCTGATCACACGCGATGCGAACGGCGTCATCACGCAGATCGTGGATGTGCAGCAGAACGTCAACCAGCTGATCACGCGGGGCACGGATCTGGAGCTCGATTACCACCAGTCCCTCGGCTCCTTCGGTCGGTTCGAGTCGCGTATCCTGGGGACCTACTACTCGGATCTGATCACCATCGATTCGGGCGGCCCGGTCAATCGGGCCGGACAGACCGGCCTGCGAGCGGGCACCATCCCGGGGATTCCGCGCTATACGCTCGATTGGATGATCAACTGGGGACTGCAGGCCTTCAGCGCGGACTTGCACGCACGCTTCATCCCCGACGGCCTCTATAACGCCGCGTTCCTCGGTCCGGATCAGCCGAACTACACCCTGACCAATCCGGCCAGCACGAACACCAACCACGTGAAATCGGCGCTGTACCTCGATCTCGTCGGCCACTACCAGATCGTGCAGAAGGAACACTCGAATCTGGAGGTTTACGCAGGTATCAACAACCTCACCAATGTGGATCCGCCTCGCCGCCCGGGCGCGAACGGCACGGGCAACAACGTGCTGTTCGACCCCATCGGCCGCACGTGGGTGATCGGGCTGCGATTCAAGCAGTAAGGATCAGGCCGGTCCGGGGCCCTGCGCGAGCGGGGTCCCGGCGCGGCTCACCGGGAGCCGGCGAATCCCGACGCGGGACGGTCGAGGTCAACAGGGAGCCGTCGACCCCATCGTCCGGCACTCCTGCGGTCTGCCGTTGGACTGCGCCCGGCCGAGGTCCTGGGTCAGCTGTTTGGCGCGTTCCTGCTCCTCCTTCAGCTGATTTTCCGTCATGCAGACCTTCTGCGAGATGCGCATACCCGTCACGGCCTCGCGCTGGCAGTACATCTCCTGGCCACGAATCACTTCCTTCTGATAACCGCGGGTGTAGGAGTCGTCCTTGTTCGCCGCCGCGGTGGCGGTGCCCTGCGAGGCTGGCTGCGCCTGCGCGGACTGGAGGTGTTCCGGGGCCCCCCCGGAAGGCGCTTGCCCTTGCGCTGCACAACCGGCAACCAGCAAGCCGCCCGCAAAAATGAGGAAACCCTTGAGGCTGTTCATCTTGTCTCCCTCGCCCGACCCCGGCATGTGTGCTGGATGCCGGAAAATCGCACGAGCCGGCTCTGCAGCTTGGCGGACGATAGGCTGGGCGCTCTGAGCCGTCAATCGCTGTTGGCATAATCGGGCGCGGCCGCAGCTCATCGCTTCCCTGCAAGCCATGGCGCGGCCGGAGACGCTCGTGTGGAGACAACATCGATGCGGCGCAGACACTGTGCATGCTCATGAGATCGCTCAGTGAGCGCGAGGTGCACACGCCAGCAGCGACGCGCAGGCCCTGCAGACTGCACGCTCCCTGACCCCGATGTGGTGCTGCTCGATCTGATGATGCCCGAGATGCATGGCTACGAGGTGCGCGCCGACTGCGCTCCGAGCCGTGAGGTAAGGATCTGCTGCGGGTGAAAGAGACCCGCTCCGCGAGCCTGTCCCGCTCGAGCGGCTAGGCTTTCGCCCGCTACACCGCAGGACATAACCCGTGGGCGGGAAGTCTTGCGCGGGAGCCTCGCAGCGGTCACAACTCTTTGAATAAAAAGGGTGTACCAGTGAGCGTGGCAGCGCAGGCAGCCGCCGGGCGCGCTCGCAGCATTGCAGATGGCAACCGGCAACGGTACCGTCATTCATTAGAAGAATCCGTAAGATACGCTCGTTCCGAACGCGCCCCGGGGCTCACCGTCTTGGATTCCGCCGTCCATATTCCTGAAGAGATCTACCAGGCCGGGGATCTGCGCATCGATGTTGGCCGGCATCAAGTGACCCGCGACGGCGGGCTGGTTCCGCTGCCGAATTTGTCGTTCGAGCTGCTTCTGGCACTGGTGAGAGCCCACCCTCGCATGCTCACGACGGAGGAGTTGCTCGATAGTGTCTGGGCCCCCGCGGTCGTCAATCCCGAGACAGTCGGCCAGAGAGTCAAGCTGCTACGTCAGGCACTCGGCGATGATGCGCGTGCGCCTCGATATATCGTCGGCGTGCGTGGACGTGGATACCGGATGGACGTACCGGTCGCGCGGGAAGCGAACGATCCGCAACACCGTGTCGTTGCAGCTGATGTGGCTACCGTCGCCTCGATGCCGCAGTCGCCTGGCCCAAGCGCAGCACCGTCTCGGCGCACCCGCGCAGCACCGGAGCTTCTCAGGCTGAGTCGAACCGGAGTTGCTCTGGCAGCAGCGCTTGCCATCCTCACCGTCGCGGGTTTGTTCTGGCGCCTGGGGCACGAGGCGATCGAACCCAAGGCGAGTCGGGAGGCGCCCTTCGCGCGCGGTAAGACGACTGAGCCGGACACACCGCACACGCACAACGGTCTGTCTCTGGCTGTTCTGCCCTTCCTGGACATGTCTCCCCAGCACGACCAGCAGTATTTCTCCGACGGCCTCGCGGAAGAGCTTCTCAACCAGCTCGCGCAGGTGCCCTCGCTCCGGGTGATTGGCCGAACTTCCTCCTTCGCCTTCCGCGGACGCGACGAGGACTTGCGCAGGATCGGGGAGATACTCGATGTCAACCATGTCCTGGAGGGGAGTGTTCGCAAGAGCGGCAATCGCGTTCGCATCGCAGTCCAGCTGATCGACTCCTCCGACGGCTCCTCCATCTGGTCCCACACCTATGAGCGCACGCTCGACGATATCTTCGCCATCCAGGAGGAGATCGGGCGTGCCGTCGCAACAGAGCTCCAGGTCAGAATCGACAACGATCCGACGGCACGGGGAGCCACCCGCAACTACGCCGCCTTCGATGAATTCCTGACCGCCCGCGCCCTGCTGAACTCGAACGACTCCGCGTTGATGAAAGCGGCCGGATCGCATCTGGAGAAGGCCGTCGGACTGGATCCCGGCTACCTGGACGCCTGGATCTGGCTGATCGACAGCTATACGCGCCAGGAGGTGGGGAACATCGAGCGTCGAGCCGACATCAAGGCAGCTCAGTTGCGAGCGATCGAGAAGGTGTCGGCGCTGGCCCCCGAGAGCCTCTATGCGGCGATCGCCAAGTCCTATGGCGCGTTGTCCAACGGCGATCTGCAGAGCGCCGGCCGGCTGCTGCAGAGCACCTTGAACGCGCCGGCCGGTATCCGTGGCCGGGTCAGGATGCGTTATGGTCAATTCCTGCTCAGTGTCGGGAGCGCTACGGGCGCAGTCGATCAACTGACGCAGACCCGAGCCGCGGATCCGCTGGATGTCTTCCTGCGAACCCAGGTGCTGCTCGCTCTGGACGTCAGCGGGCAGCGTGATCGTGCCGATGCCGAAGCCGCAGAGCTGCGGCAACTGCCGGGCGGGGATGCCGTGCTGTTGCAAGGCGATCAGGTCACCCGGGCGATGGACCGGGGAGACCGGGACGCCGTGAAAGCCGCTCTCGCTGAAAAGGGCGGCGGTCTGCTTGCGAACGACGGGCTGCGAGGGCGTCTCGTGGCCGCTCTCGAGGATCCGCCCGTCGCTCGCGCGGCACTGCAACGCACGCTCGACGATCCGCATGCCGCCGCAGACGTGTTCACCATGACCAGCGCCATGGAGTGGGCCGCTTTTCTGGGCGAGCCGCAGCTGGCGCTGCGAGCGGCCGACAAGGCCGTGGACGCCGGGGTCAGCTTCGAGACGTGGGCCTGGACGATCTGGCGGCCCGTCATGAAAGAGGTGCGGCGCGAGCCCGAATTCAAGGCGTTGGTGCAGAAGATGGGCCTGGTCGACTACTGGCGCGCCACCGGCAACTGGGGCGACTTCTGCAAGCCCGTGGGTGGCAACGACTTCCAGTGCACCTAGACGAGTCCATCCGCCCCCCTGCAGCGCGACTTACCGGCTTCTTCCTGAAACCTTACTGAAATCTTCCAGGCCCTCCGCCGCGGAAGGCTTTACCAATGGCGCCCACGCGACGACCGCGGCCAGCACAGGCCGCGAGATCGGCGCGCACCAGACCGCGCCCAATGCGGCGCGGTCGGAACAACCATCAGAATAGGAGATCGACCATGACTGGACCCAACCCCTGGCGCCTCGGCAAAACGACGGTAGCCCTCTCCCTCGCTTTGACCGGCCTCGCCTCCACCGGGATGGCGCATGCCACCTGCACCATCGCCGATGCAAGCCACGGTTCTTCTGGCTCCTTCACCCCTGCTGTCTACCGGGAGGGCAGCTCTGAGCGCGAAGCGATCATCGTGGGTGTGTGGAAGTTCGAAATGCTCGCCAGGAGCACTGCGAACAACAAGAACCCGATGCCCGATGGCACTCTGGTGGATTTCGGCACTCAGGCATGGCACTCCGACGGCACGGAGCTCCTGAACTCCGGCAGTCGCAACCCCGCCGATGGCAACTTCTGCCAGGGAGTATGGGAGCAGGTCGGCCCCTACACCTTCAAGCTCAACCACCTGCCGTTGGCCTGGGGAGGCGCCGCCTACATCGGCCCGGTCAAGATGAACATGGTGGTGAGCGTGGACCCTTCCGGTAACCGCTTCTCCGGCGTGTTCAGCCAAACCCTCTACCAGGCAAGTCCGACACCGGGACACGAGTTCGACGAGACCGCTCCGGTGGTGACCGTCACCGGAACGATCACGGCCAGACGAATGACCCCTTGAGCCCCGATTGAAGGCCGAGCACTGCGCTCGGCCCCACCCTAGCAGCAAGCCTGAAGGGTCCGGCCTGCTGTGACCAGGCGACCCACTCGCCCCCCTGGCCGGTGGGTCGCCTGCTCTTGTGGCCGCCGGGAAAGCTGCACCACTGGCAGCGATCCAGACTCCGGCGTAATCTCTCTCGCACGCACTGCCGCTTGAAGCAGGGCTCTTGCATGAGTGCGCGTTGCGCGTTCAATCTTCTGTCACTGTGCGCAACGGCGATCGTGTGCGCAGGTTGCGCCGTGTCCAGTCACGTCGTCACTGGCGCGGTGCGTGCGCCCATCTCACCTGAGGATGTGAGGATCTACACCCAGCCCCCGCCCCAGTACGAGGAGATCGCGGCGCTGGAAGCCTCGAGCCGCGGAGGGTTCCGGTTCAGCGATCAGGGCAAGATGGACAAGGTCGTCGAGCGATTGAAGCTTGAGGCAGCGAAGCTCGGCGCCAACGGCGTGCTGCTGCAATCGACGGAGAATCGGGTGTCCGGCAGCGTCGGGACCGGTGGCGGATCGACTTCCTACGGTGGACACTCGGCGGTCGGAGTGGGCGGAGGATTGGATATCGCCCTCGTCACCAAGGAAGGACGCGGCCTGGCCATCTACGTCCCCAATCCCTGACCGCGAAAAAGATCTGCCGAGGCACTGTTCATGCGCGGACTCGAGCGCAGCGGGGCGCGCCGCTCGGCGCTGGCCGCCGCGCAGGCGCCGCGCAAGGGTCTATCGGTCGCCACAGCAGGGCCTGGTGCCCGGGCAGGCGAAGCTGCGCCACGCCCGTGGCGGCAAGCCGCTGAAATCGCTTATCCGATCTCATCGTCCCTGCTCGTTAATGACACTGAACCCACCGGAGAGTAGTGTTTGGGTGCAGGCGTAGCCGACCGCAGGAACCCCATGACAGCCACCGGAGGCGCCTTCCGATGCTCACGCGAGTTGCTCGGCTCCTCTGTCTCATCGCTCTGCCAGGGGCTGCAACGCTCGTCGGCTGCGCATCCGTTCAGACGACTCAGCAGTACGCGACGGCGCACGGGTGGCGGCTCCTGGACACACGGGGCGCGCAGTATTTCTGCCGCCGCGAACAGCCTGAGGTCTCCGGCTCACCTGGGACGGGAGTGAGGTGTATCACGCGGCCTCAGCTCCTTGCGCTCAAGACCACGGACGAACATGCAGCATCTGAGGGTTACCGATCCGTCGTCTTCGAGAGCACGCAGTACTACTGCCGCGACGCAGCCACTGCATCGCCTCCGAGCGACAAAAACTGCATCACCCGCGGAGACGTCCGCGCTCAGCTCGCGGCAATTCCGGCACTGGATCTTGCCCTCGGGCCTGACCCGTCCGCCGGAGTCGTCTATCCTGCCCATGCACCCAGCGAGATCGCCATGGGCCTCTGGCGATAGGAACCGCACGCGATCTGTGGAGTAGAGCGATGACGGACCCGGTCTCCTGGCAGCTTTCCGGCGACTACTTCGAGAACTGCAGTTGCAGCATCGCGTGTCCGTGCTTCTTTTCAGCGGGTGCCCCGCTCTCCTCACGACCGACCGAGGGCTTCTGTAACGTACCGTTGATCTTCCACATCGACCGCGGCCGCTACGGCAAGACCGCGCTCGATGGACTCAATGTGTTCGTTGTCCTCCACGCACCCGGGGTCATGGCAGATGGAGGATGGTCGGTCGCTACCTACATCGATCAACGCGCCGACGATGCGCAGACCGATGCACTGGCTGCCATTTTCTCCGGGGCCGCCGGCGGGCCCATGGCCGCGTTCACGCCGCTGATCAGCCGGAACCTGGGCGTCAGCAAGGTCCCCATCACATTCCGGATCGAGGGCAAGCGGCGCTCCGCGGAAATCCCGGGAATTCTGCACATGACCGTCGATCCGCTGCAGACCCTGCATCCGAGCGGGGAAATGTCGGCCAACCTCGGCCACCCGGTCAGCCCCGACAAAATGGTGTTGGCCGTCGGAGCCTCGGGCAATACCTTCGACGATCGCGGGATGCACTGGGACAATTCCGGCAAGCAGGGCCTCTATGCGTCCATCCGCTGGTCCAACCAGTCCTGACCTCCCTCGCGAGGCCGCCCACGCCTTGCGGCGCTGATCCTCATCCATGGCCGATGGCACCCTGGAAGCTGTGCTGCGGCGGGACCGCCTCGTCGTCGCCAGCGCCCTTGGCACGATTGCTGTGCTGGCGTGGGCCTATGTGCTCTGGCTCACCGCCGACATGAGCATGGGTGGGATGAACATGAGCGGGTTCCGCATGGTCCCCGCCGGCCTGGGGATCATGGTACCGGCGGCTGCACCGTGGAGCGCTGTCGAGTTCGCATTCGTGTTCGTGATGTGGGCGGTGATGATGGTGGGCATGATGGCGCCGTCGGCCGCCCCAATGATCCTCATGTATGCCCGCGTGGGCCGGCAGGGAAGAATCGCGGGCCGACCGCTCGCGGCAACCGGTTGGTTCGCCGCCGGATATTTCCTGGCCTGGGCCGGCTTTTCCCTGGCGGCCACTCTCGTGCAATGGGTGTTGGAGCGGCAGGCCCTGCTGAATGCCCGCATGGCGAGCACCACCCTCTGGTTGGGAGCGGCTGCGCTGATCGCGGCAGGTCTGTATCAGTGGACGCCCATCAAGAGCGTCTGTCTTGCCCGTTGCCAGTCGCCATTCCATTTCCTGATGACTCACGGCGGCTTTCGCAGCGATGTGCGGGGCTGCCTGCAGCTGGGGCTTCTGCACGGAACCTATTGCGTCGGCTGCTGCTGGATCCTCATGGCACTCCTGTTCGTGGTTGGCGTCATGAACGTGCTGTGGATCGCGATCCTGTCTGTGCTGGTCCTGCTGGAGAAGCTCACGCCATGGGGACGGTGGGTCGCGCGCTTCGCCGGCGCTGCCTGCATCGCCGCGGGAGCCTGGATGGCGTTCTCGTCATGGCACGGAGTGGCCTTCAACTCCGGATGATCAGATCGGGGCGGATCGTCACGCCGAGACCCGGTCCGTCCGGAACCGTGATGTAGCCCTCTTTCATCAGCGGCGGAGCGGTGAAGATGTCCATGAAAGCGCTGTAGGGTGCGTGTGGCGGCTCATGGATGAGCTCCATCATCGGCGCATTGGGCATCGAGGCGATCAGGTGCATGATGCCGATCCAGCACACTCCGCCGGATCCGCCGTGCGGTGCGACCTGCACGTCATACGCAGCTGCCAGCGTGCCCACGGTGCGCAGCATCGTCGGGCCGACCGCCAGTACCTCGGGTTGCAGATAGCTGAAGCTGCCCTTCTGCAGCATCGCCAGGAATGAGTTGACACCGACATCGTTCTCACCGCCTGCCAACGGCACGAGACGCATCTTGTTGAGCTCGGCGAGCTGCTCATAGTCAAATCGCGGCAGCGGCTCTTCGAGCCAGGTGAGATTCAAGGGTGCCAGAGCGCGCACCGTCTCGACCGCGCGCGGGAACGTCCAGGGATAGCGAGGCCAGCTCGGGCCGTAAGGCCCTGCCTTGTTTCCGTCGCACATCAGGAGGAAGTCCTCGCCCGCGGCCGTCCGCGCCGCCTCCATCAGGGCGACATCCTGCCGCACGGTCTCCAGGCCGAGCTTCAGCTTCATGGCTTTCCAGCCCTCGGACTGGATGAGCTGAACCTCGCGGGCGCGCTCCTCGGGCGTACCGATGGTCCATTGGCTCGCATAGGGCATCACCCGATTCAGGCCAGGCTGAGTCTGGATGCCGGCGGTGGCACCGGCCCAGATCTTGTACAGCGGCAGGCCCGTTGCCTTGCCGATCAGATCCCACAGCGCCATCTCAACGCTGCCCCCGCCACGCCGACCGGGGTTGTAGAGGCGGAAGGCATGGTCGTTCATGTCGAAGGGATCCTTCCCCACGAGCAGATTCTTGGCGAATGCGAGAGTGCCCTCATCGACACCAGGCCCAATCCCGACGAGACCCTGATCGGTATGCACCTCCGTAAAGCTGCCACCTCCGGTGGTCGTGCGATAGCGCAGCGGCGGGTTCGACGAGATCTGATCCAGGGTGCCCAGATCCTTGACCATCCGGAGCTTCAGGGTACGGATGTCGGTGATCTTGATGCGCGCGGGTGCTTTGCCCGTCTGCGCGGCCGCCTGGAAGGCCCCGGCGAAGCTCGCCAATGCCAGCGTGCCGCCCTTGAGGAAGTCTCTTCTGCGCATTCTCCGGTCTCCCTGTCCTGCTCGTTCGGTTCCGGCAACCGGCTTTTTCAATTGTGCCGGGCGAACGGCCACCGTGGCCGCGCTCGGCTGCAGCGACTGCGTGATGGTCTGCGCTGCAGCGGTGGCATCGCCATCGACTCAGCGGTTACTTATTCACGCAAGCAATTGAAATTAAAAACAAAGATAGTTGTGAAGCGGGCAGTACCTGGATGAGAGACTGATGCTTTGCATAGAGTTCATGTCGATCCGCGGCGGCCTGCTTCGTCGACTTCAAAGCGAGACAATCCAACGCAGCGATGGTCGCCCGCGGCTCGCACCACGAGGAATCCTCAAATGAAATTCATGTTCATCGTCAAGTCCGGCCACTCTGTCGCACCGACTCCGGCGCTGCTGGAAGCGATGCACAAGATGGCCGACCGGGAGATCAAGGCCGGGCGCATGCTCGACAATGGGGGGCTGATGCCCCTGGCGGCGGGCGCTCAGGTGCGCATCGTCGATGGTCAACTCAGTGTCGTGGACGGCCCGTTCGTCGAGGCCAAAGAGGTGATCGGCGGCTATGCGGTCTTCGAGCTGCACAGCAAGGAAGAGGCTGTGGCCTCGGCCGTCGAGTTCATGCAGCTGCACAAGGATTTCCTTCCCGGGTGGGAGGGAACGTGTGAGCTGCGTGCATTTGCGGTCGGTGGGCCTTGAAACGCGACTTCCCTTGTCGAGGTCGGCGGCTGTGACGGCCGCCGACGCTCATCGTGCGATTCTCTCTGTATGGCGTATCGAGCAGCCCAGGCTGATCACGCGCCTCGCGAGGCTGCTGCGAGATGTGACGTTGGCCGAGGATCTGACGCAGGACGCCCTGGTGGCCGCCCTCGAAACGTGGCCCCTCACGGGAGTTCCGGAAAGGCCCGGCGCCTGGCTGATGACGACGGTCAAGAACCGGGCGCTGGACTACTTGCGTCGGCGCCGAATGCGCGAGCGCAGACACCAGAACTTCGGCGGCGGTACGGAAGAACAGGAGCCCTTCACAGCCGACCTCGAGTCCACTCTGGACGACAACATCGGTGATGAGCTGCTGCGGCTCATCTTTACGGCCTGTCATCCACTTCTATCGCGCGAGGCCCGCACAGCGCTGGCGCTCCGCATGATTTGCGGCCTGACGACTGAAGAGATCGCAAGGGCCTTCTTGATTTCGGACGCGACGGTTGCCCAGCGCATTGTGCGCGCGAAGCGGACGCTGTCGGAATCGGGTCTGACTTATGAGACTCCGCGAGGTGAGGAGCTCTCGCGCAGGCTCTCCTCTGTGCTGGAGGTCGTCTACCTCATTTTCAACGAAGGTTACACGGCTGCTCGCGGCCAGGACTGGCTGCGTCCCCAACTCTGCGATGAAGCGCTGCGTATGGGGCGCCTGCTCACTTCCCTGGCTCCCCACGAGCCCGAGGCCCATGGACTGTTGGCGCTAATGGAGCTGAATGCCTCGCGCACGCGGGCGCGCACCGACGCAGCGGGCGAGCCGATTCTGATACTGGATCAGGATCGCACGCTCTGGGACCGCCTGCAGATCCGCCGGGGAATGCAAGCGCTCGAGCGAGCGCGTGAGCTCAACGGATCGGGCGGCTTCTACGTTCTCCAGGCCGCGATCATTGCATGTCACGCCGAAGCCAGGACATCCAGCGACACCGACTGGTCACGCATTGCCGAACTCTACGCGCAGCTGGCAGCCCTCGTGCGCTCGCCGATCATCGACCTCAATCGCGCCGTTGCGGTAGGCATGTCCGAGGGCGCCCAGGCCGCACTGGCGATCGTCGATCGCCTCCTCCGGGAGCCCGCATTGAAGAGCTACCACCTCTTGCCGAGCGTTCGAGGCGACCTGCTGCAGAGGCTTGGACGCCACGAAGAGGCGTGCGCGGCGTTCAACGCAGCCGTCGCACTGGCGGGCAATGAACGCGAACGCGACCTCTTGAGAAGGCGCGCCGCCATAGCGGCGGAAGCCGCGGCAGCCAAACCGGTTGCGCCAGTGGAACCGGGCACGTCAGCGGAGCCGGTTGCGTCAGGCGAACCGGGCCGCCCGTCAATGCAATAAACATGGGACCTTCCCGGTCCCGTGAGAGCGCAAGCTCGCATAGATCGGGAGAGTAGCCCATGTTCATTGCTATTCGTCCGCACCGCGTTGGGGTTTGGGCCCTGGTGGCCCTGTGGTCAGTGAATGTCGCCAGTCCACAGGAAACGCGGACAGTGGAGGCAGCCCAACTGGCAGCGGTGCTCCAAGAAGACACGCACGTGCCTGCGAACGCGCACCATGCCCAAGGCGAAGTTACAGTCGTAGAGTACTTCGACTACAACTGCCCGGTCTGCCGTGCACTGGAGCCCGACCTGCGCAAGCTGCTGGCCGCCGACAAAAAAGTACGGCTCATACGCAAGGACTGGACAATCTTCGGCGACGGCTCCGTCTACGCGGCCTACGCCTCCTTTGCCGCAGCCGGGCAACACAAGTACCCGGCGGCACACGCCGCGTTGATGGCTTCCTCGAAGGATCTGGATACCAGGGAAGACGTGCTCTCGGTGCTGAAGCAGGTGGGCTTCGACGCCGCGAAGATCGACTCGGACGTTACGGCCCACGAGCAGGAGTACGCCGCCCAGCTTGCCCGCGTACGACGCGAAGCAGAAGCGTTAGGTCTTCACGGCACCCCGGGCCTCATCGTCGGCCATCAACTGGTCGTTGGCGGCAGGACGGACTATGCGCGATTGCAGCGGTTGGTAGCTGCCGCGCGGGCGCATCCGTGAGGACTCGAATGGGCGCCGGACATGCGCCGCGCCACAATTCATCAGAATTGGTCACTCATGCGCCCGAAAGCAGGTGCACGATGCTCTGAGGTCTGCACGCAAGAGGGGGGGTGTATGCGGTCACGGGGACCAGGAATCTTGCTCGTCATCCTGTTGTTTGCCGTCACGGTCGGCGGCGAACGCGCCCAGGCAACCCTCCCGTCGCCGCGTGTAGAACCCGCACAACAGCCGATCTGGCCAGGCACACCGCCCGATGCGCAACCTGCCCCAGGACCGCAGCAGGATGGCGCCAACATTGTGCGGCCCACCATGACCATCTATTCGCCGAAGGAAGGCAATACCGGCGTCGCGATGGTCGTATTTCCCGGTGGCGGCTTCGAGGCATTGGCTATCAAGGGCGAAGGCACGGACGCCTGTGATTGGTTGACGTCGAAGGGAATCACGTGCGTGCTGCTGAGATATCGTGTACCTAGCCTGCCCTACGACTGGCATTGCCAGTGCCGGCCCGACAACCGCACGACGCCCAGCGCGGACGCCAGCTTGGAATTCACTTTTGGGATGCAGCCAAGTACGGCTATGTGTCTATAACGGGGTTGCACCGAGTCGCCCCGCTGGCGTGTGCTGGTCTGTCTGTCCACGTGAAGTCTCGGCTGGCGGGGGGCTCGTAAGGGAGACCCGGCCTCCACCCGGTTCCCCCTGCGCAAACAGGCGGCTCCGTCGCTGTCTGCCGATGTGGCACAGCGGGCGTCAGTGCTGAAGGTGCCCTTTCAGTGTTCGACCTGCTTCTTGAGGTTCGCAAGCCCGCTCGAGTAGATGCCGGCGATGACCTTCTTGGCGGCATCGTCAGTCTGATCTTCCGGTGGGTTTTCCGCAGCGCTCTTGCGCTTGAACGTTCCAACCCAGTTGACGATCGTCGTGTCGCCCTTACCGGGCTTCACCGTGAAAATCGAAACGTAGCTGACCACCGGCAGTGGCGATTCCAGGATCTTGTATCTGAAGGAATGGGTCGGGTTGCTGAAAGCCAGCAGCTGCTCGCGGATCGTCCCGCCACCCTTGAGCGACAGCGAGCGCACAGCCCCGGGCACGTTGTTGGTCCCCTTGACGATTTCGTCCTTCTCCAGCGCGGGGTGCCATTTCGCCAGACCGTCGAAGTCTTTGGAGGCTGACCATACCGTATCGACCGGCGCCTGAATCACGATCGTCCGGGAGACATGCAACGGCTTCGGCGGGCCTGCCAGCACTGCGGACGATAGTCCGAGTGCGATCCATGTCATGGTGATCCAACTCATCTTCATTGGTTGCTCCCCTTGCGCGCTGGTTGTTCTACTGCGGCGTTGTTCACCAGGCTCTGGTGACCAGAGCGTGACGGGTCGGACTATAGCGCGCCGACAGTCGCTTGCTGTGTGGGGCGGGTTGCTTCCTTGGATAGTGAGCCGGAAACGGAACAAAACTCGCCGGCCCGGCGAATACAGTGGGCACTTCGATGGTATCGGCCGCTCGCTGACGCGGATCAGGAAAGAGCGAACGGCGGTGATACAAGAAGCCTACATCCACGGGGTCTCGACGCCGATGGCGTGCGCGAAGTGCTCGGCATGGCGATCGGGCCCTCGGAGGCGGAGCCGTTCTGGGCGGGGTTTCTGCGCTCACTCACGCGTCGGGGACTGCGCGGGGTAAAGGTGGTGATCTCCCACGAAGGGCTCAGGCGGCCGCCGCCAAGGTCCTGAAGGCAGGGCGCCAACCGCTGCCAGCGCGCGTACAGCGCGTGGCCACGCCATCAACGGCTCTGGTGAGGTTCGCACAAACTGCTGAAATCGTTGAGGGTTTGGAGCGGGAAACGAGACTCGAACTCGCGACCCCGACCTTGGCAAGGTCGTGCTCTACCAACTGAGCTATTCCCGCGTCACGAGCGCGGAATTGTAGGGTGCCCCCGCGCGAAGTCAAGGCACGGCACCCCATGCCAGGGCAATGAAAATCCTGTCGGGACACGAACTTAGATTCATCGCGGCGCTGCCGGCACCGCCGCCGGCTGCGCTTTGTGAATGCTGGAGGCACCGGCGGGAATCCCGGAGGGATCGGCGGGAACCGCAGCATCGTCAATGCCGGAGGCATCGGCGGGAACCGCAGCGTCGTCAATGCCGGAGGCATCGACGGGAAGCGAAGCGTCGTCAATCCCCTCCATGAACGCCTTCATCTCCCGAACCACCTGCGCCTCGTTCGAGCGGTAGATGAAGTGGCTGGCGAAGGGAATGCGCACGATACGGGCATTGGGCAAGCGCTTCTCGAGGGCCGAGAGCCGCTGCGTTTCCCGCTCGTAATCCTTGGGCGGCCGGCCTTTGAAGCGGTCGTGCGGCGCCGCGGCGATCACGAGGAGAGGTCCTTTGACGTCGATGAAAGCCCGCTGCCCCTTGTCCTGAGCCTGGTTGTACACCGCGACGGGATCGGGGGGCTCGGGGGCTGCGCTCCGTTCCGGTGGTGGCAGGGATTCGAGATTCTTCGACATCCGCTGCACCTGCTGCTCGAACAGCGGCAGCAGTCCGGATTGCTGGAGCTGCTGCAGTTGCACCTTTTCGAGCTGTGGATCGACGGTGCTCAAGTGCTTCAGTCGCCTCAGCAGCTCCGCCATGTCCACCTCGTAGCTCCCCACTGCCGGGTCGTAGAACGCCGAAGGGCCGTGGGCGTCGAGGTAGATGAGCCCGGCAACGCGCTCGGGGTGGCGGCTCCCCATCGAGCTCAATTCCTCACCTGCGATGGAGTGGCCGGCGACGAACGGACGATCGAGCTTCAGAGCCGCGATCACCGCCAGAACGTCATCGCCGAGGCGATTCGCGTCGTAGTTCTCGGGAGTCGGTGCCGGTTTGTCGGACAGCCCGTAGCCGCGCCGCGTGATGCCATAAACGTGATGATGGGCAGTGAAATTGAGCGCGAACTCGTCAAAGACATGGGCAGTGGCGCCCTGCCCTGTCAGCAGCACGAGCGCGCGGCCGGTTCCGCCCCAGTCGAGCACTTCCAGCTTCACTCCCGTGTCGACGGTGACGAAGAGGACCTTGTGCGGCGAGGTGTCTGGGGGTTCGAAAGCGGCTTTGGCAGCGGATGCGCCGGCCGACGTGGGTGGACGATCAGCAGTCGCGGCGCCGGCCGATGCGGGTGCGGCGTGAGCAGTCGCGGCGACGGCCAATGCGGGTGGACGGTCAGCAGTCGCGGCGCCGGCCGATGCGGGTGCGGCGTGAGCAGTCGTGGCGACGGCCAATGCGGCCGCGAGCGATGCAATCAAGGCAGCTCGTTGTGCGCGCACCAGCGTCTCTCAGCGCCGCAGCTCCGGCCACGCTGCACGCAGATACGCAACCATCGAGACCAGCGTGGCCGCTGCGGCAATCTCGGTCAGCACGACGCCGATCTTGTAGATGTGCAACCCCAGCAGATCCTGTCGGTACAGCATGGTCGCGAGCCCGACGATTTGAAAAATCGTCTTGTACTTGCCGAGCACAGAGACGGCGACTTTGCGCCGCTCGCCGATCTCGGCCATCCACTCCCGTAGCGCAGAGATCGTGATCTCGCGGCCGATGATCACGGCTGCAGTCAACACGATGACCCAGTGAGGGTCCTTGCTCACCAGCAACACTAGCGCGACGGCAACGATCAGCTTGTCCGCGACCGGGTCGAGGAACGCCCCCAGCCGGGAGGTCTGGCCCAGCTTGCGAGCCAGATAGCCGTCCAGGGAGTCGGTGACGCCTGCTGCCGCGAACATCAGCCCGGCGGCAGGATCGGCCCAGTGGTACGGCATGTAGAACAGCAGCACGATCAGCGGAATCGCGGCAATGCGCAGCCAGGTGAGCGTGTTGGGTATGTTCCAGGGCATGCAAGGGATGTACGGCGGCGGCTCAAGCGCCCGGATGGAGGTGATCATAAAGACTTCGAGCCAGCGATGCGCCTATTCCGGCGACTTGCTCGAGGTCCGCGACGCCGGCGCGCAGTACGCCCTGGAGGCCGCCGAAGTGCTTCAGCAGCGCGCGCCGCTTGGCTGGGCCCAGGCCCGGGACGGTCTCCAGCACCGATTCGTTGTAGCGGCGGGCCCGCTTACGCCGGTGTCCGGTGATCGCGAAGCGGTGCGCCTCGTCGCGCACGCGCTGGATCAGCCGCGATGCTGGCGAATGCGCTTCCGGTATGCGCGGCTCGGCGATGCCCTGCACGAACAGGCGTTCCTGGCCGGCCTTGCGGTCCGGACCCTTGGCCACGCCCACGAGCGTGATGTCGCTGAAGCCGAGTACCTCCAGCACCTCGTGCACCTGGCTGATCTGGCCCAGGCCACCGTCGATGAGCAGCAGATCCGGAGGCGGGATCTCACCGTCGCGAATGCGGGTGTAACGACGCTCCAATGCTTGCCGCAGCGCGCCGTAGTCATCGCCGGGGGTCACGCCTGTGATGTTGAAGCGACGGTACTCCTTCTTCAACGCTCCTTCGGGGCCGAACACGACACACGAGGCTACCGTGCCCTCCCCGCCCGTGTGGCTGATATCGAAGCACTCGATGCGCGCGGGCGGCTCGGGCAGATCCAGCACCTCTGCGAGCGCTGCGAGCATTTCCTCCATGCCCTGCTTTTGCGACAGCCGCATGCGCAGCGCCTGGGTCGCGTTCTCTTGTGTCAGCTCGATCCACTTCAGCCCCAGCCCACGAGCCGGCGTGCGCACTCGCAATGAGCGCCCCGCACGGGTGCTGAGCGCCTGAGCCAGCGACTCCTCGTCTTCGAGCTTGCGGCTCAAGAGGATCTCCGGCGGCGCCTCCTGTGTCGCGTAGTACTGCATGATGAACGACGCCAGGGCTTCGTCAGGCTCTGCAAGGGCTGCCCGAGGAAAGTAGCTGGTTGTACCGAGATTGCGACCACCGCGCACGAGCATGACGCTCACCGAATATTCACCGGGCTCACCGACGATGCCGAACACGTCCACATCGCGTTCGTCGTCTGCGGTGACGACCTGCTGCAGCTGAATACGTTTCATCGTCGCGAGCTGATCGCGCAATTGCGCCGCTCGTTCGAAATTGAGGCGACTCGCGGCCTCCTCCATGCGGACTTGCAGCTGTGCGGTCACCTCTTCGTCGCGACCTTCGAGCACCTTCACGGCCGCGTCGATGTCCTGCGCGTAGGCCTCGCGAGTGACCAGCCCCACGCACGGAGCCGAGCAGCGCCCGATCTGATGTTGCAGACACGGCCTGCTGCGGTTGGCGAAAAAGCTGTCGCGGCAATTGCGAATCCGAAAAAGCTTCTGCAACTGGTTGAGCGTCTCCCGCACGGCGCCGGCGTTGGGGAAAGGCCCGAAGTAACGCCCGGGCGCGCTGCGGGACCCGCGGTAGAACGCCAGCCGCGGGAACTCATGGTCGATACACAGGTGGATGTAGGGGAAGCTCTTGTCGTCGCGCAGAACCACGTTGAAGCGCGGCTTGTGCGCTTTGATCAAGTTGTAT
>Ga0134125_10003185_pt1 | contig 19103 bp, 21 predicted proteins | sample KB31751_FD_96464 | JGI IMG/M metagenome (GOLD analysis project Ga0134125, IMG submission 96464) | Terrestrial soil microbial communities with excess Nitrogen fertilizer from Kellogg Biological Station, Michigan, USA - KB3-175-1 | ecosystem: Environmental > Terrestrial > Soil > Unclassified ... | reverse complement strand
GGCGGGCACGTACGCGGGACGACTCCGGCGCTCGAGCTGCTCGAGCAGGCCCGCGCCGCGCTCCCGCCGCGCTTTCCGCTGCTGCTCGCCGGCGGGATCGCAGAGCAGGCGGACGTGAAGGACGCGCTCGAAGCGGGCGCCGTGGCGGTTGTGGCGGGGACGCGGTTTCTGCTCTCCGAGGAGAGCCGCGCCCACCCCGAGTACAAGCGGCGGCTGCTCGACGCACGGCAGACGCTTCTCACCGAGCTCTTCGGGGCAGGCTGGCCCGCCCCGCACCGCGTGATCGCCAACGCCGCCACCGAACGCCGGCTAACCGACGACGGCCGCGTTCCACTGCTGAACCGACTCGTCAACCGGCTGTCGGTGCCCGCCGTGCGTCACATGCCCCAGAGCGTGCAGGGGCGAGTCGCCCGCGCGCAAAGGCCCAACGGGCGCCTGCTCTCGCCCCTCGGACCGACGGACGACGGCCCACGGAACCTCCTCGACGCCGGGGCGCTCTACGCCGGCGAGACGGTCGCGCGGATCGAGGAGATCCGGCCGGCGGGTGAGCTGACCCGAGCCCTCACCCCCTGAGCCCTCGGGCGCCGACGAAGAAGACGACCCGGCGACACTGAAAAAGAGCCCTGCCTCCGGGGGACGCGTAGCTTGGACGGGGCGACCTACGAGTTCTCTACTGATGGCGGCGAAGGCGCCCCGGCATACGGTCTGTGAACGAGGCGGCAGTCGTGAGCGTGGTGCAGATCGGACGGCGCTTCTCGACCTCCGCGAATCCAGCGTACGGGTGGCAGCAGCCCCCGAAGGAGACAGATTTCGATGCCACAGACGAAGACTCAGCCGCGCGCGGCGGCACGCAAACCCCCCGCAGCCCGCAAGCGCCCCGTGAAGAAGGTGCAGCCGGAGGCGAATCCGGTCGATCGTACGGCCGAGTTCTCCGACGAGGTGCTCAAGTCGATCGAGTCCGGGCAACGGACCGCGATCGAGGCGGTCAAGAAGTTCATCGACACCGTGGACGAGACGCTGCCGGCGTTCGGCGAGCGCCCGTCCAAGCGACAGGAGGTCGTCGACGCCGCTCTCGAGATGGCCGACCGGCTCGTTCACACCCAGTACGAGTTCCTCCACAAGGTCGTGAACAGCGCCGGCAAAGCGCTGAGCAGGCCGGAGAGCAAGTAGAACCCGCGTGCCAACGCAGCCGGCGCTCGGCCGGCTGCATTGGCCTTCACGCACGTCTGCACAGACGCCGATTCAGTCACCTTTGATCGCGGCCGCTACAGCTGCTCGTCGATCCCGATCGCCCGCTCGAGCATCGGGTCGGCCCGATCGCCCTCGCTGCGGATCGCCTCGAGCATCCCCGTGGCGAGGGCGTCGAGCTTGTGCTGGATCGCCGCCTCGGCGCGCAGCTCGGTGTTCTTCAACAGCGCGACGAGCAGCAGGGTCACCGCGGTCAGGCCGGTGCCGGTCGCCTGCTCGTACGCGTCCCCGGCGCCGAGCACGTATCCGGCGAGCCACGCGAGCACGAGGCCCACGCACAGCATGAAGAAGACCGGCGAGCTTGAGAAATAGGACGCCCGCTGAGCGAAGCGATCGAAGACGCCACGCCGGTCCGCCTCTCCGCGCGCCACCGGATGCCGCAGCGACATCAGGCCTTGGCGAGCTCACGCTCGGAGGCGTCGATGACGCCCGCGCGGTTCTTGTGCGAGCGCTCGTAGCTGCGCACGCTCTTCACGCGATCACCGTCGCCCTCGTCCAGCGCCGCGCGGATCTCCTCCACGCTCAGCTCGTCGTACCCCGGCCACGGCTCGGCGCCGCGCAGGGTCGTGATCCGGCTCAGGATCGTCGCGCGGTTGTCGTTCTTGCGCTCGTAGGAGTCGACCTTCGCGAGCTCGATCTGCGACAGGGGCGGGAGCTTCTCGACGATCTCGGCGGCGGTGAGCTTCCCGTACCCGCTGATCGCGAGGTCTCCTTCGGAGGCCAGCGCGCCCTTGACCTGTCCCTCGGCCTGAGCGACCCCGGGCACATTGCGCGCCTTGCGGGCGCCGCGTCGGGCGCTCGCCGAAGCGTCGCGGGCCGTCTCCTTCACGTCCTCGGAGGCCGAGCGGACCGCGTCGGCGGCACCGGTCTTGCGGACCTCGTACGAGTGGTTCCCGCGGATCTCCGCCCGCACGACGGCCTCGGTCAGCTTCGGGATCTCGCGCAGGATGCGGTCGAGCATCTTCTGCTCCTCGCCCAGGATCGAGGCGGCGAGATCCTCCGTCGCTTTGTCGCCGACGGTTCGCGCGAGCCGCTCGATCGCGGTGTAGGTCGCGATCTCGAGCGCCTCGGCCGCGTAGGCGTCCTTTGCGTTCTTGAGGACTTTCTCCTCTCCGCCCGAGCCGCGGAGGAGGTCGAGAGGCGTCTTGCCGATCGCGATCGCGTGCCCCGCGACGCTCTGGAGCAGCCCGATCCCGGCCTTGATCGGGTTCCCGCCCCGGCCGAGCTCGTCGAGCCGACGCTGCACGCGCCGTGCGTGCTCGCGCGTCTCCCTCAGGTGGGATTCGAGACCGTCGCGGTAGCTTCCGCCCGGGGTCATCGCGATCTGCGACTGCAGCATCGTGATGAGAGCCTGCTCGGTCGCGTGCGCCTCGCCGAGGTACTGCACGATCTTCTGTTCAGCCTTGTCCATATGTTTCTGCCTTCTCTCGTTGAGAGTCGTGTTTCGTTGGAGCGCCGGATGGGTGCCCGAGCTGTGAGACGTGTGCCGCGGGTAGTTCGTGTGAGTCAGCGACTCTCGTGGCCCATCCGTTCGTTGCTGACGAGCGCCTCGTCCTGGCCGCTGTCGCTGGCGTCCGGGTCGATCGCGCGTGCCTCCGCGTGCCGATCGCGGGCGGATTCGGTCAGGTGCTCGGCTTCGATCGCCTGCTCCTCAGCGGTCGCGCGTCCCTGTCGCGCCTGGGCGGCGCGTTCGTCGGCTTCGGCCTGAGCGCGCTTCGCCTGGGCGGCCTGTTCGTCGGCCGCGGCGCGGGCGCTGTCCGCCTGGATCGAGCTGGTTCTGGCCTGCTTGCGCAGCTCGCCGGCCTGCTCGCGATGCTCCGCCTCGCGCTTGCGACTCGCCGAGCGAGCGAGGACGGCGACGAAGGCCAGCGCCAGGACTGCGACGACGACGATTACGATGATTGTTCCTGTACTCACGGTTCCTCCTGTGGGTTGGTGTGTCGGTGGTGGTCGGCTAACCGCGGTTCGGCCGTTCGCCTTTCAACGTCTCGGCGACCTTGTCGACGGCTTTCTTGACGGACCCCTTCGCCTGGTCGGCTCGCCCGTCGTTCTTCAGGCTCTCGTCTCCGGTCAAGGCGCCGGCTGCCTCCTTGACACGTCCCTTCGCTTGGTCGGTGGTGCTGTCGGTCATTGGGACCCTCCTGGGGGTTTCTGGTTGTCGACGCGCACGCGTGGCGATTCGCCACTCCTGGCGCGCCGGCAGGAGCGGATGACGCTGCGTCGGCGGTCACCCGCCGACGCAGCGCGTCGAGAGGACGGCGCTAGAGGCGTCGTTCTTCGTAAGGCCCGCCGACCACGCGACCTCGAGCGGACGCCATGTAGATCAGCGACAGCACGAGGCCGACGACGCCGGCGATGATGAGGATCAGGCCGATCGTGGGCCGGGAGACGCCGGAGACGTGGAACGTCACGGCGTAGCGGATGATCGCCCCGACGGCGATCAGGAAGATCGATGTGCCGATGCGCATCGCTAGACCCTCCCGCCTCGCCTGTAGCCGAACCCACCGCCGGTGAGGAAGAGGACGAGGGCAACCAGCAGGAGGAGCCAGAGCAGCGGGCTCACTCCGATTCCGCCCGCTACTGCGGCGATGACAAGCACGATCAAGAGCAACTCTACGAGGCCCATGGGACCCTCCTTTGCGTTGACTCCTCCGGGTTGGCGCTACCGCGCCCAGCGAACCAGTCGCAGAGGAAGAGAGAACACTCCTACCCTCGGCGCCACGCTCGAAACCGACAGGGAGAGCGGGCGAGGAGCGCTCGCGTTCGGATCCTTGGCATCCAGGTCGCACGCCCCGTCGGGCCCGTAGGCGTGCAGCACGTCGTAGCTGTGGAGGTCGGCGCGGGCGATCTCGCCCACCGCCCGGAGGCGAGCCGAGAGGTGCCCGTCCTGACGCAGAGACGGCACCCCGGCCGAGCAGAGACGGAACCCCGGCCGGGGTTCCGGCCGCCGAAGCACGCCCCACGGCGCTCGGCGGCCGGACCGGCCGTTCACCAGCGCCCGTACCAACGTCGGCCGCCCCCGGTGGATGCGCCTCCGACGAAGAAGCCGATCAGCCACAGCAGAACGGCGAAGATCAGCACGTACCACAGCACGTGCGCGGCGAACCCGAGCCCGCCAAACACCGCCAGCAACAGCAGCAGCACTATGAACGCAACCATCTCATCCTCCTGTTTGGGTTCCCCTCACATACCCGCCGGAATCGGTGACAACCATGCGTCTCCAGGCCAAGCTCGGGCTCTACGCCTTCGCGCGCGCCCTCGCTTTGGCCCTGGCCGGTTTGGGCCCGGTCGCTTTCGCGCGGGTCCTCCCGGTGGCCGTCCTGGTCCTCGCGGCGGCTTTCGTGCGCGGCCGGCCTTTGGCCGCGGTGCGCCTCTGATCGGCCGGGATCTCGGCCTGCGCGACGGCGTTGGCGAGGATCGGGATCTGGCGCTCGAGGAAGCCGGCCATGCTCTCCTCCTCGCGGCGGATCGCCCGCGCCAGCTTCGCGGTGTCCCTGTCGCCCACCGCTTCGGCGAGCGTCTCGATCGCGCTGTAGGTCGCGATCTCCTCGTGCTCGTCGGAGTACTCGCTCTTGGCGTTCTTGAGCATCTTCTCCTGCTCGCCGGTGCCGCGGATCGCGTGCAGCGGGCCCTGCGCCGCCGCGACCGCGCGTCCCGCGAGCCCGACGGCTGCGCCCGCGCCTTTGGCGATCGGGTCGAGGCCTTCGATCGGGACCGTCTGCGGCGTGCCGCCCAGCTTCTTGACCCGTTTCTCAAGCTCCCGGGCGTGGCGTTTGGTCTCCGTCAGGTGCTCCCGCAGGCGCTTCTTGTACGGCGCGCGCGTGGTCATCGAGATGTGCGCGGCAAGCGCCGTCTCCAGCTCCTTCTCCTTGCCGTACGCCTCGTTCAGGTACTGCACGAGCTTGCTCGCAGATGCGTTCAGCTCAGCCATAGATGTCTCCTTCGCAGTCGAAGTCCGGGCTCGGGCTCGCGGCTTTGCTCGCGAGGCCGATAGGTGGTCTCTGCCCGGCGAGCGCGCGGCGAAACAGGCGGGCTGACGAGGGCACCGTGCGTCCGCGCCCCGGTCCGCCCCCGCCCGAACCTCCGGGTGGACGGGGGAAACCCGCTAGAATAGGTGTACACCGACTCGTCTCATTCGGGCGAGCACGGAGTGGCAGCAGCGGTGGGACGCACGACGGCTACGTCGTTTCGGGCCTCCGATGTACGGAGGTCTGCATGCCCCAAGGCGCGCCCCATCGGACGAGCGATCGGAAGGATCGCCGGAAGCAGTCGGACCCCGAGAAGCGGTCGGGCCGAGTGAGGCTCATGCGACGCCGTTCGGCGGCACGTTTCGTGCTGCGCCGACCCAGGCGACCGCTGAGCCGTAACACGAAGAGAGAGGATCAGCGATGCCCACGACGATTCAGCTGGATCAGGAGCGGACAACGACGGCGAGGCCCCACGCCTCTCGCGGCGAGGGCCGCGCGGAGCGCGCCAGGCACCGCGAGCTGTTCGTCCGGCTGCAGCGCAGCGGGGATCGCGCCGCCCTGGACGAGCTCGTCGAGAGCTTCGGGCCGCTGGCGCGAAAGCTCGCCCGCCGCTACAGCCATACGTCGGAGCCCTATGAGGATCTCTGCCAGGTCGCTCAGCTCGGCCTCGTCAAAGCGGTCCAGCAGTTCGACCCCGACCGCGGTTTCGCCTTCCAGGCGTACGCGATCCCGACGATCCTCGGCGAGCTGCGCCGCTACTTCCGCAACTCGAGCTGGGCCGTGCACGTGCCCCGCGGCACGCAGGAGCGCGCCCTCGAGGTGCGCGACGCCGAGCGCGCTCTGAGCGACGAGCACGGACGCTCTCCGACCGTTCCCGAGGTCGCCCAGTTCATGGAGCTGAGCATCGAGCAGGTGCTCGACGCGATGCACGCGCTCCGCGCCTACGGGTCGGTCTCCCTCGACGCCCCCCGCGGCGGCGAGGCCGACGAGGACGGCGGCTCCTACGCCGAGACGATCGGCGAGGTGGACAGCCGCTTCGACCTCGTCGAGCTCGGAGCGGGCGTCGGGCCCGCGCTGGCGACGCTCGAGCCCAGCCAGCGCGAGCTGCTGCGGATGCGCTACATCGAAGAAATGACCCAGGCGCAGATCGGCGAGCGCATCGGGGTCTCCCAGATGCAGGTCTCGCGGCTGCTGCAGCGCTGCCTGGCCGAGCTGCGCAAGCTCACGGGCGCCGAAGCGCAGATCGTGGCGTAAGAGCCGCGACGGGTCGGGCGCGCCTCACGGCGCCCCGGCCACCTCGGGGCTCTCAGGCAGGAGAGGCGATCAGGCTGCGCGCGCAGTCCACGACGCTCTCCCGCGCCGGCCGCGGCGACCAGCCGACCCGCCAGCGCGCGTTCTCGAGCGAGTAGGTCGTCTTGTGGCCGAGCTCGCCCACGACCGAGCGGACCGACGGATCGAGGAGCGCCATCGCCCGCACGAGGAAGTCGGGGATCCGCCGCCGCGGCACCTTCTTGGCGTCCGCGCCGAGCTCCGCGCGCAGGATCTCCGCGACGTCGGAGAACCAGAGGAACTCCCCGGCCGCGATCAGCCGCTGCCCGCCCGCCTCGGGCGCGCTCAACGCCGCGACCTCGAGCGCGGCGACGTCGCGCACGTCGATGAAGCTGAAGCCGAGCCGCGGCAGGCCCGGCATCCTGCCCGCCAGCAGCCGCTCGATCGCCTCCAGCGAGTAGGAGCGGTCGCGGCCGAGGAGCGGCCCGATGATCGCGCCCGGCTGGACCGTCACGAGCCGATCCTGGGCGCCCCGCTCGCGCGCCAGCTCCCACGCGGCCAGCTCGGCGATCGTCTTCGAGCGCGTGTAGGGGGTGAGGCTGAGGTCGTCGGGGTCGCTCCAGTCCGCCTCGGTCAGATCACGGCTCGCCGCGGCCGCCTCGCGGCTGTTGCGCACCGCCGCGACCGAGGAAGTCACGACGATCCGCCGCACCCCCGCGTCGAGGCTCGCGCGCAGCACGCGCAGCGTGCCCTCCCTCGCCGGCACGATCAGCTCGTCGGGGTCCTTCGGCTGGGCCGGCGGGAACGGCGAGGCGACGTGCAGGACGTAGTCGCAGCCCGCGACCGCCTCCGCCCACCCCTCGTCGCTCTCCAGGTCGGCCGCGACGACAGTGAGGCGCTCTCCGGGATCGACCTGCGTGGCGACGCCCGCGCGCACCTCGACCTCACGCGCGAGGTCGCGCACGGTCGTTCTGGCCCGGTAGCCGCGCTGGAGCAGCTCGACCAGGCACCACCCGCCGAGGAACCCCGAGCCGCCCGTCACCAGGACCGTCTGCTCGCCCTCCATCTTCTCTCCCCCCTGCCCGCGCCCCGAGGGCACTGGCTGCTCTGGTCGACCTCGACCGCCGTCGCGACGAAAGCTACTACGCGGCGGGCGGCCGCGCAGGCGTGCGGGAAAACCCGCAGCGTCTCGGCGGATGCACCCCGAAGATCGCGCCGCCCGCATCGGTTTGACTGGGGACCAGCAAGAGAGACCCCCGTAAACCACGCATCGAAGGCGGTGATCGCATGACGGAGCTACAGGTACACGACACGGAGCGAGAAGCTCACGACCAGGCCGAGTTCGACGAGGCCGTCAAACGCGACGGCAAGATCGTGCTCGAGTGGCTCGCAGGCGCGGGCGTGGTCGCCGCCCTGCTGATGTCGGTGCTCGCCCTGACCCAGAGCAGCCAGCACAACACGGTGACGATCACGAGCGGCGCCGCGGCGCCGGCGACCAGCTCGACGCCGTCGAGCACGGCTTCGACGCTGCCGGCCAAGACGATCTCCCTGAAGGTCGTCGCGGGAGGCAAGATCGGGCCGGACAAGAAGCCGCACGACACCTTCACGAAGACCGAATTCGCGGCCAAGGTCGGCCAGAAGCTCGACCTGAAGATCGACAACACCGACGAAGGCGAACACAGCATCACCTCGCCGGAGATCGGCGTCAACATCATCGTCAAACCGGGCATCCACACCTACGAGATCGTGGTCAAAGAAAAAGGCCGCTTCTCCTGGTTCTGCGTGATCCCGTGCGACGAGGACACGAACGGCTGGGCGATGCAGCACGCCGGTTACATGGCGGGCTACATCACCGCCACCTGAGCTGACCCACGGAGGGGGCGCGTCCGCCGACGCGGCGGGCGCGTCCGTGGGGGTAGAGGCGACGGCCCGGATCGCACGGGGGTCCTTCCAGCGATCCGGGCCGCGCTGCTGCGCAGGCTCGACTCGCTCGACTCCGGGATGCGTGGTTTGCCGCAGTCACTCCGCGGCTCCCCGCCGATGGCCGACGCCCGCCGCGCCGCGAAGCTCCCCTCATGGAGAACAAGAGCACCTCATCGCCGGTACGCCTCGAGGGCCGCTTGGAAGAGCCGCTGAACCGCTGGCTGTGGCTCGTCAAGTGGCTGCTGCTGATCCCCCACTTCATCGCCCTGCTGGTGCTGTGGCTGTGCTTCCTCGTGCTCTCGCTGATCGCGCTCGGCGGCATCCTCGTCAACCGCCGCTACCCCCGCGGGATCTTCGACTTCAACCTCGGCGTGCTGCGCTGGAGCTGGCGCGTGAGCTTCTACGGCTACAGCGCGCTCGCGACCGACCGCTACCCGCCGTTCAGCCTCGGCGAGGAGCCCGACTACCCCGCCCGCCTGCAGATCGCCTATCCCGGCGAGCTCTCGCGCGTGAAGGCGCTCACCAAGTGGTGGCTGCTCGCGATCCCCCAGTACGCCGTGATCGGCGTCTTCTCGGGTGGCTGGGGCGCGCAGGTGTGGGGACCGGGGCTGATCGGACTGCTCGTCCTGTTCGCGGCAGTGGCGGTTCTCTTCGGCCGCCCCTACCCCAGGGGCATCTTCGACTTCGCGACGGGCATGAACCGCTGGACGATGCGGGTCCTCGCCTACGCGGCGCTGATGACCGACTCCTACCCGCCGTTCCGCCTCGACCTCGGCCCCGCCGAGCCCACGGGGAACCGCACCGACGTTCCCGCCCCCTCCCCGATCGGCGACGTATGACGACGCTGCGCGAAGCCGCGGAGGAGTTCCTCGCCCAGCCGCGACTCGCCGTCGCCGGCGTCTCGCGCGACACTCGCCAGCCCGCGAACCTGATCTTCCGTCGTCTGCGCGACGCCGGGCACGAGGTGTACCCGATCAACCCCAACGCGGAGGCCGTCGAGGGCGTCGAGAGCTACCCGACGGTCGAGGCCGTGCCGGGGCCGCTCGACGGCGTCGTCGTCGTGACCGCGCCGGCCGACAGCGACGCGGTCGTCTCGGACTGCATCCGGGCGGGCGTCCCGCGCGTCTGGCTGCACCGGGGCATCGGTCCCGGGAGCGTCTCCGCCCACGCGATCGAGGCGTGCCGCGCGGCAGGCACGCGCGTGATCGGGGGCGGGTGCCCGAACATGTTCGGCGCGACCTCAGACCCGGGCCACCGCTGCATGCGCGCGATGCTCGCGGCGGGCGGGAAGATCCCGCGCGCGCTGCCCGACGGCGACTACCCGCTGTCCTGAGGCCGGGACTCCGCGGCCGGTCCGTAGTTCTCCGCTGCAACGGCGCGGCCCCGTACTCGTGAGCTCGCGTGGCCTGCGCCGATGCCCGCGCCGGCGCCTGAGGCGAGGATCTCGATCAGAGCCCAAGAGCGGCGAGGAAAGCGCCGCGGATCGAGATCAAGGAGAGCGTCATGGAGTCTGAAACAGCAGTCGAGCAGCCCGCTTCGGAGGGCCGCCCACTGAAGCGCCAGATGGGCCTTTGGATGGCCGTGGCGCTCGTCGTGGGCAACATGGTCGGATCGGGGATCTTCCTGCTCCCCGCCTCGCTTGCCCAGGCCGCCGGCCCGGTCTCGATCTTCGGGTGGGTCTTCACCGGCGTCGGGGCGATGCTGCTGGCGCTCGTCTTCGCCCGTCTCGGGCGCACCTTCCCCCGCACCGGCGGTCCGTACGCGTTCGCGCGGCGCGCCTTCGGCGACTTCATCGGCTTCCAGACGGCCTGGGGATACTGGATCGCCGCCTGGGCGGGCAACGCCGCGATCACGGTCGCGTTCGTCGGATACCTGGCGGTCTTCTGGCCGCACCTCGAACACGACAACCTGCTCGCCGCGCTCGTCGGGATCGGCGTGATCTGGTTCCTGACGGGCGTGAACTCGCTCGGCGTCAAGCAGGGCGCCCAGGTCCAGGTCGTCACGACCGTCCTGAAGTTCATCCCGCTCGCGGTGATCGCGATCGTCGGGCTGTTCTTCATCCACACCAAGAACCTCACCCCCTTCTCCCCCCACGGCACGTGGAAGGCGATCTCCGCCGCCGCGCCGCTCACCCTGTGGGCGTTCATCGGGCTGGAGTCAGCGACCGTCACCGCCGAGGAGGTCAAGGATCCCGAGCGCAACATCCCGCGCGCGACGATCTACGGAACCCTCGCGGCGACCGTCGTCTACATCATCGGCACGATCTCGGTGATGGGCGTGATCCCGACCCACACGCTCGCGAACTCGACCAGCCCGTTCGCCGACGCGGCGGGCGCGATGTTCGGCGGCGCCTGGAACAAGGTCTTCGCGCTCGTCGCGATGGCCGCGACCTTCGGCGCGCTGAACGGCTGGATCATGCTGCAGGGCAGGGTGCCCCTCGCGGCGGCCGAAGACGGTCTGTTCCCGTCGATCTTCGCCCGCGTCCACGGCAAGAACCGCACGCCCGTGTGGGGCCTCGTGATCTCCTCGGTCCTGCTGACGGGCCTGATGCTCACGAACTACACGAAGGGCCTCGTCAGCGCCTTCACCTTCGTGATCCTGCTGGCGACCCTGACGACGCTCGTGCCCTACGCCTATGCGGCGGCGGCACAGGCCTACCTGTACTTCACCGAGCCTGAGCTGTTCGACCGGCGGCAGTTCGCCAAGGACACGATCATCGCCACCCTCGCGTTCGTCTACTCGGTGTGGGCGATCACGGGCTCGGGCAAGGACGTCATCGCCAAGGGCTTCGTGCTGCTGCTCGCCGGCATCCCCGTCTACGTCGGGATGAGGGGCTGGCAGAAGCATCAGGCGAGGAGCGAGGCCGGACAGCTCACGCCGGCACCCGGCGCCGGACGCCAGCCGGTCGCACTCGGCGGGCGCGGCGTGGCCGTCACGCACATGGAGTCCGACCGATGAGCGCGCCTTCCGCCACATCGACCGAGGGGGCGCCGCAGGGCGCCCCCTCCCCCTCTCCCCGTCTCTACGTTGGCTCGGAGGTGGGGCGCCTGCGGCGCGTGATGCTGCACCGACCCGACCTAGAGCTGCGCAGGTTGACCCCGTCCAACAAGGACGCGCTGCTGTTCGACGACGTGCTGTGGGTCAAGCGCGCCCGCCAGGAGCACGACGCGTTTGCCGACGCGCTGCGCGAACGCGGCGTCGAGGTGCTCTACCTGCACGAGCTGCTCGGCGAGGTGCTCGAGGACCCCGCGGTTCGCGAGCAGGTCGTCGCCGACACGATCGCCGCCGCGCGCGTCGGGCGCTCACTCGGCCCGCAGCTCGCCGGGTGGCTGACGACGCTCCCCGGCGCGGATCTCGCCGGCTGGCTGATCGGCGGCGTCGCCTACGCCGAGCTTCCGTTCGAGAGCGCCTCGCTGCCCGTCGCGACCGCCCGCCCCGAGGACTTCGTGCTCGCCCCGCTGCCAAATCATCTCTTCACCAGGGACACCTCGGCCTGGGCGTATCAGGGCGTCTCGGTGCACGAGATGGCGAAGGCCGCGCGGCGCCGCGAGTCGATCCACCTCGCGGCCATCTACCGCAACCACCCCGTCTTCGCCGACTCCCCGCACGAGACCTGGAGCGACGGTCTCGGCGGCCCGGCCAACCTCGAGGGCGGCGACGTCCTCGTGATCGGCCACGGCTCCGTGCTGGTCGGGATGGGCGAGCGCTCGACGCCCGCCGCCGTCGAGCTCTACGCCCGGCGCCTGTTCGACGCCGGCGCCGCCGAGCGGGTGATCGCCGTCGCGATGCCCGCGCAGCGTTCGAGCATGCATCTCGACACCGTCATGACCCAGGTCGACCGCGACGCCTTCACGATCTATCCCGAGCTGCGCGAGCAGCTGCGCGGGTACTCCCTGACGCCGGGCCCGGCGGGGGTGAGCGTGACAGCGGAGCGCGACCTCTTCGCGGCGATCGCCGACGCCCTCGCGGTACCGCGGATCAGGCTGCTGGAGACCGGCGGCGACAGCTACGAGGCCCAGCGCGAGCAATGGGACGACGGCAACAACGTGCTCGCGATCGAACCGGGCGTCGTGATGGCCTACGAGCGCAACGTCTTCACCAACACGCGCCTGCGGGCCGAGGGCATCGAGGTGATCACGATCGCCGGCGCCGAGCTCGGCCGAGGCCGGGGCGGGCCGCGCTGCATGTCCTGCCCGATCGAGCGCGACGCAGTGGAAGGAGCAGACCGATGAGCGACGCAACCACACCCAGGAGCACACGTCCGCTGGTCGTCGTCGCGCTCGGCGGCAACGCGCTGCTGCGCCGCGGCGAGCCGCTCGACGCCGCCGCCCAGCGCCGCAACGTCGAGCAGGCGGCCGCAGCGATCGCCGAGCTCGCCGCCGAGCACCGCGTCGTCGTCACCCACGGCAACGGACCGCAGGTCGGGCTGCTCGCCCTGCAGAGCGAGGCCTGCGCCGAGGCGCCCGCCTACCCGCTCGACGTGCTCGGCGCGGAGTCCGAGGGGATGATCGGCTACATGCTCGAGCAGGCGCTGCACGGCAAGCTCGGGGACGCGTCCTCCTGCACGCTGCTGACCGAGGTCCTCGTCGACCCCGAGGACCCCGCCTTCGCCGCTCCGAGCAAGCCGATCGGGCCCGTCTACGACCGCGCGACCGCAGAGCGGCTCGCGCGGGAGCGAGGCTGGGCGATCGCCCCGGACGGCGAGCGATGGCGGCGGGTCGTCCCCTCGCCCGAGCCGCTGGAGATCGTCGAGCTGTCCACGATCGAGGTGCTCGTCGAGGCGGGCGTGCTCGTGATCTGCACGGGAGGCGGCGGAGTTCCCGTCGTTGCCCAGGACGGCGGCGGCCTGCGCGGCGTCGAGGCCGTGATCGACAAGGACCTCGCCGCCGCGCTGCTCGCACACCAGCTGGGCGCCGACGCGCTGCTGCTGCTGACCGACGTCGGCGGCGTCGAGCGCAACCACGGCACCCCCGTCGCCCACCCGATCAGGGACGTCTACGCGAGCGAGCTCGACCCGCAGGAGTTCGAGGCGGGGACGATGCGCCCGAAGATCGCGGCGGCCCGGCGCTTCGCCGAGGAGACCGGCCGCCCCGCGATGATCGGAGCGCTCGGCGAGGCCGCCGCGGTGCTCGCCGGGAAGACCGGCACCCGCGTCCGCGGCGAGAGCGTGCCCGCCGGCGAGCTCAGCGAAGGCCGCGTCTCGCACCTGCGCGACCGCGCGCGCCAGCTCGGCGAGGACGCGGCCCTGACAGGCCGCCTCGCCCGGCGGGCCGGCCGCCCCGCGCTCGGCATGAGACCGCCGTGGCGGAGACCCGGAGCGTGACGGGCGCCGGGCACGAGCCCGAATCCGAACCCGAGCCTGCTGCCGCCGCCGCGTCGCCGCCGGAGGACCCGTTTGGCGAGGGGACGCCGGCGACGGCCCGGCTGCGCGACGGGAGCGCCGTCACGCTCCGCGTCGTCGAGGCCGCCGACGCGGAGCGGCTCCGCGCGTTCCTCGCCGCGCTCGGCCTCGAGGCGCGGCGGCTGCGCTTCTTCACGGGCGGCGTCGACGTCGAGGCGATCGCGCGGTCGGTGACGGCGACCGGTCCGGACCGGATCGGCGTGCTCGCGCTGGACGCCGCCGGCGAGGTCGTCGGGCACGCCCTCTGCGTGACGCTCGAGGAGGGAACCGGCGAAGTCGCCGTCGAGGTAGCCGACGGCCTGCACGGGCAGGGCCTCGGCACGATCCTGCTTGAGCTCGTCGCCGAGCTCGCCGAGCGGCGCGGGACCGACACGCTCGTCGCCGCCGTGCTGCCCGACAACGCCGCGATGCTCGAAGTCTTCCGCGACGCGTTCGGCGCCGTGGCCCACTTCCACGACGGCACCGACACGTTCCGCTTCCCCGCGGCCGCCTGGCGGGCGGCGCGCCGGCGCTACCCTCAGCCGTTCTTGCGGCCGGGCTCGATCAGCCCCCGCTCGAGCGCGTAGCCGACGAGCTCGGCGCGCGTCGAGAGACGCAGCTTCTGCTGGATGTGCGAGCGGTGGGTCTCGACCGTGCGCACCGACAGGTACAGCTGCTCGGCGATCTCGGCGTTGGTGTGGCCGAGCGCGATCAGCCTCAGGACCTCGACCTCCCGCTCGGAGAGGTCGTCCGGCGGTCCGGGCGGGGGCTCGGATGCGATCCGCGCCCCGAGCCGCGGGTTCAGGTAACTCTCGCCGGCGGCCGCGTTGCGCACCGCTTCGACCAGCTCCTCGTCGGCGGCCTCCTTCAGCACGTAGCCGAGCGCCCCCGCGCCGAGCGCCTCGCGCGCGAAGGCGGGCTCCTGCTGCATCGTCAGGACCACGATCTGGGTTTCGGGGGACTCCTCGCGAATCGCCGGGATCGCTTCGAGGCTCGAGCCGCCCGGCATGTTCAGGTCGAGCACCAGGACCGCGGGGTGGTGCCCGCGCACGTAGCGCCTGGCGCTGTCGACGTCGCTGGCCTCGGCGACGACCTCGAAGTCCTCCTCGGCGTCGAGCAGCAGCTTCAGCCCCGCCCGCACGACCTGGTGGTCGTCGGCGAGCACGATGCGGACCGCCGCGCGGTCCTCGGTGAGGGGTTCCTCCTCTGACATGACTACGGGAAAGCTACCGACTCAGGAGGACCCTTCGCCTGAGGCGACCACAGACGACTCGGCACCGGCGGCGCCCGCCGCGGTGCCGTCCGCGTCGTCGAGCGCCGCACGGGGCAGCACGAGCAGCGGCCCGCGCGCGTGTCGCTGCAGGTAGTTGGAGGTGCTGCCGTGGATCAGGCGCCCGAGCGGGCCGTAGCTGCGGCTGCCGACGATCATCAGGTCGACGTCGCGGCTGAACGTCGCGAGGTCCTCCCCGGGGAGACCGTATTCGGCGTGCCCCTCGACTCCCTCGAGCTTCTTGATCTCGGCGTCTGCGTCTTTGACGAGCTCGTCGATTCCGTCGCCGACCGGCGGGATCAGGCCCGTGTAGATGTAGGTCGGGAAGTGCAAGATCTGAAGCGCCCGGATCTTCGCGCCGGCTGCCCGCGCCAGCTCGCGTGCGAGGTCGAGCGCGGCGTGGCTCTCCTGCGAGCCGTCGTAGCCGACGCCGATCGTCGCGAACGCGTCCTTGCGCTCGGAGTAGCCGCCCGGGGCGACCGCGACGGCGCAGGGAGCTCCGTTGAGGCTCTCACGGGTGTCGTCGCCGAGCAGCGCGCGCCCGAACGCACCGCGATGGGTGCTGCCCAGGACGAGCAGGTCCGCGCCCTGCTCCTCGGCCACTTCGTGCAGGACGCGGCCCGCGGAGAGACCCTGGCGGACGAGCAGCTTCGCCTCGACCCCCGAGTCCGCGCGGTCCTTCTCGAGTCCCTCGGTCGCGTGCTTGCGTTCCTCCTCGACGATGCCGGGAGCGAAAGCGCGCGAGTGCGGTCCCGGGTAGACCCGCACGAGCGTGATCTCGCCGTCGGCGGCGAGCAGCTGGCGAGCGAGCGCGATCGCGTCGCGACCGCCGACCCGACCGTCACATCCGACTACGACTTTCTTGAACATCGGTGCTCTCCCTTTGGCGTGGTCGTAAGAGTCTCTGTCCTCATCAAGCTAGCCCTGCGACGAGGTCGCGCCATCCGCACCGCGCACCCGTCCGACTGCGGAAAAACCCGTATGCCTCAGCGGTCGAGCAGCGCCGCGCCGGCAGGCTCGAGGCCCGTCGCGGCCGCCGCTTCGTGCAGCCACGCGCGCGCGTCGGGGTGAGCCGCGTGCTCGATCAGCAGCCGCGCCTGCGCCCTGTTGCTGCGGCCGAACAGGCTCGCGCAACCCTGCTCGGTGACGACGGCGGAATGCTGGAAGGAGGTGACCGGGGTCTCAAGGCGCGGGACGATCGTCGAGCTCGCGCTCGGCTCGTGCCACGAGCGCATGGCGAGAATCGCCTGGCCGCCGGAGGAACGCACGGCGCCCTCGACGAAGTCCGGCTGGCCGCCCAGGCCGGAGTAGACGCGCTCGCCGATGTGGCTCGCTCCCGCCTGATCGCGCAGGTCCACCTGCAGGGCGGTGTTGATCGAGACCATGTTCGCGCGCGCGGCGATTCTGGACGCGTCGTTAGTGACCTCCGTGCGGGCCATCCGCACGCGCGGGTTGCGGTCCACCCACGAGTACAGCTCGGCGCCGCCGAACATGAACGAGCAGACGATGTGGCGCTCGGCGGCCAGCGCCCCGGCGCGCTCGAGCTCCATCACGCCGTCGCTGATCATCTCCGACCAGATCGACATCCCGCGGCGATCGGCGAGCGCGCGCAGGGTGGCGTCCGGGACCTGCCCGATGCCGAGCTGCAGCGTCGCCCGCTCGGGGACGAGCGCGGCGACCCGCTCGGCGATCAGGTCCGCGTGCTCGTGGCCCGCCGCGGCCGCAGGCGAGGGCAGCGGCTCCTCGGCTTCGATCGCCAGGTCGACGAGGTCCGCGTCGAGCTCGGAGTCGCCGTGCGTGTAGGGCATCCGCGGGTTGATCTGGGCGATCACGAGACCGCCCCGCTCGCGGACCCGTTCGATCGCGGCGGGCAGGATGTTGACCTCGATCCCGAGCGAGACGCGCCCGCCGACCGGGGGCGTGGTGTGGATCAGCACGACGTCGGGGGCGCGCAGCGTCCCGAACAGGCGCGGCACCAGGCCGAGGCGCATCGGCAGGTAGTCCAGGCGCTCGCCGGCGTCGCGCATGCCGGGCCCGACGAAGGCGGTCTCGAAGATCGCCCCCGGGCGGGAGGGCATCGGCCCGTGCGCGGCGAGCATGAACAGGCGGTAGCGCTCGAGCGCGCCGTCGGCGAGCTCGAGCAGCCGTCGCGGCGTGCCCAGGTTCCCGCCCGCGACCACCCGCGGGCAGCCACCGAGTCCCGCGAGCGAGCCCGCAACGGCCTCTTCCTCGACGATCCTCATGACTGCCACATTGACCGCGCGGGCGGCCGCGGTCATGAGGGAGAACTACTGAGGCCCTTGCGCAGCTTCCCCGCTGGTCGCACCGCGAGCGGAGCCGTTGAATGAGACGAGCAAGCCGCCGTGGAGAAGCCCCGGCGGAGGTCGAAGGCATGGAGAGAGAAAGATGAGCGCGCCAGCCCCGCCCGAAACCGCCCGGCAGACCGAGATCGTGCGCCCGTTCGCGCGGCTGCGCCGAGACGACACCCCCTACGCGGGCGGCAAGGGCGCCAACCTCGGCGAGTTGACCGCGGCCGGCCTCCCCGTGCCGGGCGGCTTCGTCGTCGGCGCGCCGGCCTACGCCGAGTTCTGCGAGCAGACGGGCCTGCGCGAGCGGATCGCGTCGCTGCTTGAGGGCGTCGACGTCGAGGACACCGCGCGCCTGGAGGAGCTGAGCGCCACCGTCCGCGCTCTGTTCGACGAAACCGCGATCCCGGACACGATCGCGCGCGAGATCGCATCCGCCTACGCCGCCCTCGCCGATGGGGCCCCGGAGCGCCCGGTCGCGGTCCGGTCCTCCGCCACCGCGGAGGACACCGCCGAGGCGTCCTTCGCGGGCATGAACGAGAGCTTCCTGAACGTGCGCGGCGAGCAGGCAGTGCTCGCCGCGGTGCGCGACTGCTGGCGCTCGCTGTTCGGCTCGCGCACGATCTACTACCGCGCCCGAAACGGCCTCTCCCAGGCCGGGATGGACATCGCGGTCGTCGTCCAGCTGCAGATCCACGCGACCCGGGCCGGCGTCATGTTCACCGCCAACCCCGCCACCGGCGAGCGCGGCGAGATCGTGATCGAGGGCGCGTTCGGGCTCGGCGAGGCCGTCGTCTCGGGCGCCGTCTCCCCCGACCGCTACCTGGTCGACGAGGACACGCTCGCGATCCGCCGCCGCGAGGTGCACGACAAGGAGCTCGCGATCGAATACGCCCCTGACGGCGGGACCATGCGCCGCGAGCTCTCCGCGCACGAGCGCCGCCAGCCCGTCCTCAGCGACGAGGAGATCGTCGCGATCGCCGAGCTCGGCAGGCGCATCGAGCGCCACTACGGCGAGCCGCAGGACACCGAGTGGGCGTTCGACGAGAACGGGACCCCCTGGATGCTCCAGAGCCGCCCGATCACCACCCTCACCGAGCCGGCCGCGACGGCCGCCGCTGCCGCGAGCAGCGGCGCCGTGCTGCTCCGCGGCCTCGGCGGCGCGCCGGGCAGCGGCAGCGGGCGGGCGCGAATCCTGCGCTCGCTGAAGGACGCCGAGGAGCTGGGGGACGGCGACGTGCTCGTGACCCACATGACGGCCCCCGACTGGACGGCGCTGATGCGCCGCGCGGCGGCGATCGTCACCGACTCCGGCGGCATGACCTGCCACGCCGCGATCGTCTCCCGAGAGCTCGGGATCCCGTGCGTCGTCGGCACCGGCGAGGCGACCCGCGTGCTGCGCGACGGCGAGCTCGTCACGGTCGACGCGACCCGCGGCCTGATCCTCGAGGGGGCCGTCGCTGAGACGCCAGCACCCGCGCCCACCGGCGGACCCGCGCGCGGCCCGGCCGCAGCGAGCGAGAGCGCGCCCGTCACGGGCACGCAGATCCTCGTCAACCTCTCCGAGCCCTCCCAGGTCGAGAGCGTCAAGGACCTGCCCGTCGACGGGGTCGGGCTGCTGCGGGCCGAGCTGATGGTGCTCGAGGCGCTCGACGGCGACCATCCCCGGCTGGTGCTGGAGGAGGGTCGCGGCGAGGAGTTCGCGACCCGCATGGCAGACGCCCTGAGCGTCTTCGCCG
>Ga0134125_10003184_pt1 | contig 19107 bp, 18 predicted proteins | sample KB31751_FD_96464 | JGI IMG/M metagenome (GOLD analysis project Ga0134125, IMG submission 96464) | Terrestrial soil microbial communities with excess Nitrogen fertilizer from Kellogg Biological Station, Michigan, USA - KB3-175-1 | ecosystem: Environmental > Terrestrial > Soil > Unclassified ... | reverse complement strand
TGGAACACTGAGCGCGCTAGTCGCGGAAGCGCAGGTTCGCCCGCGTCAGCTCGCCGACCGAGCGGCAGCCCATCAACCGCATGTCGCGCTCGATTTCGATCCGCATTCTCTCCAGGGCACGCTCGACACCCGCCTCGCCGGCCGCGGCCAGCGCGAACAGGTAGTAGCGGCCGACGCCCACCGCCTTGGCGCCGAGCGACAGCGCCTTGAGCACATGCGTGCCGCGCTGCGCGCCGCCGTCCATCAACACGTCGATTTTGTCGCCGACCGCGTCGACGATTTCGGCCAATTGGTCGAAGCCGCTGCGCGAGCCGTCGAGCTGGCGGCCGCCGTGATTCGAGACGACGATGCCGGCGCAGCCGATGTCGACGGCACGCCTCGCGTCATCGACGCTCATGATGCCCTTGAGGCAGAACTTGCCGCCCCACTGCTTCACCATCGCGGCGACGTCGTTCCAGGTCATCGACGGGTCTAGCATGTTGGTGAAGTAGTCGCCGATCGAGGTGGCGCCGCCGCTCATGTCGACGTGCTCGTCGAGCTGCGGCAGGCGGAAGCGCTCGTGCGTGACGTATTCCAGCGCCCAGCGCGGCTTCACCGCAAACTGCATCATGCCGCCGAGCGTCAGCTTCAGCGGGATCGAGAAGCCGGTGCGCAGGTCGCGCTCGCGGTTGCCCCCGGTGATGGAATCGACCGTGAGCATCATGATGCGCACGCCGGCGCCCTTGGCGCGGTCCATCATCGCCTTGTTGAGCCCGCGGTCCTTGTGGAAATAGAACTGGTAGACCTGCGGGAACGAGAAATTCTTCGCCAATTCCTCCAGGCTCACGGTGCCGAGCGACGACACGCCGAACATGGTGCCGAACTTCTCCACCGCGCGCGCCACCGCCCGCTCGCCGTCGTAATGAAAGAGCCGCTGCAACGCCGTCGGCGAGCAGTAGAACGGAACGCTGAGCTTTTCGCCCATCACCGTGACCGAGAGATCGACCGTGCCGACGCCAGTCAGGACGCGCGGCACCAGGTCGCACGCCTCGAACGCCTCAGTATTGCGCCGGTACGTCGTCTCGTCCTCGGCGGCGCCGTCGATGTAGTTGAAGACCGGACCCGGCAGGCGCTGCTTCGCCAGCCGCCGGAAGTCGTGGAAATTGAAGCACTGCGAGAGGCGCATGTCGTCCCCGGAATGCGCGCGTCAGGCCGCTTGCGCCCGCGGATGTGCGGCGGGCCGGTCGAGATCGGCGCTCCACGCATCGTAGCCATAAAGCCAGCTCGTGTCAGAGGCGCCCTCGCGCATCCACGTGTTGGCGCTGGAGATTGCCTGCACGACCGAGGTGCGCGGCTTGCGGTGCGCCTCGTAACGCCTGAACGCGCCTTCGACGTCATCGCCCTCGACCGCCTGCAGGCAGCGGGCGAGCACCGCCGCGTCCTCGATCGAGGTCGCCGCGCCCTGCGCCATGTAGGGCGTCATCGGATGCGCCGAGTCGCCAAGCAGAATGACGCGGCCGTCGCTCCAGGTGCGCAAGGGCTCGCGCTCGAGGATCGCCCATTTGTGACAGTCGGGGCAGGCCTCCAGCACGTTGCGGACGTCCTGGTGGAAGCCGTCATAGGCGGCGCGCAATTCGCGCACGTCGCCTTTGGCCGACCAGGATTCTTTCGTCAGCCACTCGGCCGGCTCCGGCACGCTGGTGACGAAGTAGACCTCGCTCTTCGCCTTCGTCGTGTAATAGATGACGATGTGGCGGTCGGTGCCCCACCATTTCGTACGCGAGCGGCCGATGTCGAAGCCGTTCATCAGATGCGCCGGGAACACCGCGCGATAGGCGATGCGGCCGCGGTGGATCGGCGTGTCCGGCCCGACGATGATGTCGCGCACGATCGAATGCACGCCGTCGGCGCCGACGACGGCATCGGCAGTCGCGGTCGAGCCATCGGCGAACGACAATGTCACTTGCCCGCCCTTCTGATCGAGGCCGGTGAGCCTCTTGCCGAGATGGATGATCTCACCGGGCACCGCCGAAGCCAGCGCCTCGTGCAGTTCGGCGCGGTGCATGCACAGATACGGCGCGCCGTAGAGGCTCTCGGGCATCGGCAGCTCGCGCGTCATCTCGCCGGTGGTGCCGTCGCGGTTCAGGTGCGAGTAAGGCGCGAAAGCGACGGCGCGCAGGCGATCCTCGATGCCGATGCGGCGCAAGACCTTCATCGAATTCGGCATCATCTGGATGCCGGCGCCGATGCGGCCGAAGCGGGACGCCTGCTCGTAGACCCGCACATCGAAGCCGGCCTGCCGCAGCGTCGCCGCCACCGCAAGCCCGCCCATGCCGGCGCCGACGACCGCGATCTGAAGTTTCTTGTTCATTCTGCTTCCAACCTACTTCTTCGGGATATGCGCCTTCTCGATCACCGCGGTCCACTTGACGATGTCGGACTTCAGCCGCGCCATTAGCTCGTTCGGCGTGCTGCCCTGCGCGGTGACGCCGACCTTGGCGTAGGCCGCCTTCACGTCCGGCAGCGCCAGCGCCGCGTGGATCGCGCCGTTGAGCGCCTCGACGACCTCCTTCGGCGTGCCCTTCGGCGCGAAGATGCCGTTCCACGACGTCACCTCATAGCCGGGCACACCCGACTCCGCGGCGGTCGGCACGTCGGGCTTGAGCGTCGAACGCTGCGGCGCCGAGGTCGCCAGCACGCGCAATTTGCCGTCGTTGACCTGGCCCTGGATCGCCGGCGGGAATTCGACCAGCATCTGCGTGTCGCCGCGCAGCACCGAGACGACCACGTCCGGCGAGTTCTTGTACGGCACGATGACCATGTTGACGTCCGCCATCGACTTGAACAGCTCGGCGCCGAGGTTCTGCGTGCCGCCGACGGCGATCGTGCCGATATTGAACTTGCCGGGGCTCGCCTTCGCCGCCGCGACCACGTCCTTGAGCGACTTGTACGGCGCGTCGCCCTTGACCGCGAAGACGAGGTCGAACAGGCCGATGGTCGAGATCATCTGGAACTGGGTCGGATCGAACGGCAGATGGTTGAACGCGGCGACGCTGATCGCCGTGCCGTTGGTCACGAGCCCGATCGTGTAGCCGTCCGGCGGCGCGCCCACCACCGCGCGCGCGGCGTTGATGCCGCCGGGGCCGGGCATGTTCTCGACCACCACCTGCTGGCCGAATTTCTGGCTCAGGCGGTCGGCAAGGATGCGCGCGGTGACATCGGCGACGCCACCCGGCCCGAACGGCAATACGAGGCGGACCGGCTTCTCCGGCCACTTCGCCTGCGCCGCGCCTGAGCCGAAGCCCAATGCCAGCAACGCGGCGGCGACGGCAAGCGCGCGTTTTGGCCCTGCGAAAAGCTGCTTGCTCATGTCTAATCCTCCCGATGACGCCGGTTCACGGCTTGTGTTTATGGCGCAAGCATAATGCGCCCGCGCCGCCGCTGCCAACCGCGCCGGAAGGCTCAGTCGAAGTCGTAGAGCCGGGCCGGATTGTCGACCAGGACGCGCTGGAGCGCGGCCGCGTCGCCGAACCGCGGCAGCAGATCGACCAGCTCGCCCTCGTCCGCCTCGTGCGAGGCGTTCGGGTGCGGAAAATCCGTGCCCCACATCGTGCGGTCCGGCAGCGCCGCGATGATGGCGCGCGCCACCGGCACCGCTCTGTCGTAGGGCGGAAAGGCGATGCGCTCGGCGCCGCAGACCTTGATCCAGCAATTGGGCAGCCTGGCGAGTTCCATCAGCGCCTTGAACGGCGCCGGGTCGTGGCCTTCCGTGGTCGGCACGCGGCCCATGTGGTCGATGACGAAGGTGAGCGGCAGCTTTCTGATCGTTTCCATGTTCGGGACGATGTCGGCGCCGCCGAGATGCAGCACGACGTGCCAGCCCCGGCCCTTGATGCGGTCGATGACCGTGTTGAAGACGGCCATGTCCGGCGTGCCGCCGAGATGCTTGATGAAGTTGAAGCGAACGCCGCGCACGCCGCCGGCGTGAAGCTTGTCGAAATCGGCGTCGGTAAACGTGTCGTCGACGATGGCGACGCCGCGATAGCGCTTCGGGTCCGCATGCAGGCAATCCATCATCGCGCGGTTGTCGGTGCCGTGGCAGCTCGCCTGCACGATCACCGCGCGCGAGATGCCGAGATAGTCGTGCAGCGCGCGCAGCATCTCCTTCGGAGCGTCGGCCGGCGTGTAGCGGCGGTTTGGCGCATAGGGGAAGCGATCGCCCGGCCCGAATACGTGGCAATGCGCGTCGGTGGCGTTCGACGGCAGGGTGAAGGCGGGCTTGCGGCGATGGCTGAGGAAATCGGCGGGGACAGTCATGCGCAGGCTTTAGCGAAACCGGACGCGAGCGACAACCTCTCTCCGGCGCGAGGTCCGAAGCTAGGCCCTGGCCGCGATATCGCCCCGCTCCCACCCCGCCAAGGTCGCGGCGCGGAAATCGGCGAAACGGCCCGCTTCGATCGCCGCGCGCATGCCGGCCATCAGCGCCTGGTAATAGGCGATGTTGATGGTCGAGAGCAGCACCGCGCCGAGGATCTCGTTGGCCTTCACCAGATGATGCAGGTAGGCGCGCGAATAGGTGCGCGCCGCCGGATGCGGGCTCTCGTCGTCGAGCGGGCGCGGGTCGTCGGCGTGGCGCGCGTTTGACAGGTTGATCTGGCCGAAACGGCTGAAGGCCATGCCGTGGCGGCCGTTGCGCGTCGGCATGACGCAGTCGAACATGTCGACGCCGCGCGCCACCGCCTCGAGAAGATCGTGCGGCGTGCCGACGCCCATCAGATAGCGCGGGCGATCGGCCGGCAGCGCCGGCGTCGTCTCCTCGACCAGCTTGAGCATGACCTCCTGCGGCTCGCCGACGGCGAGGCCGCCGATGGCGTAACCCTCGAAGCCGATATCGGCGAGCGCCCGCGCGCTGTCATGGCGCAGCGCCATGTCGTCGCCGCCCTGCACGATGCCGAACAGCGCATAGCCTTCTCGTGCGCGGCCCTCGAAGGCGCGGCGCGAACGCTCGGCCCAGCGGAGCGAGAGTTGCATGGCGCGCGCGATCTCCTCGCGCGGCGCCGGCAGTCTCAGGCATTCGTCGAGCTGCATCGAGATGTCGGCACCGAGGAGCGCCTGAATTTCGATCGCGCGTTCCGGCGACAGCTCGAACATGGTGCCGTCGAGATGCGAGCGGAAGGTCACCGCCTGCTCGGTGAGCTTGCGCAAGCTCGACAGCGACATGACCTGGAAGCCACCGGAATCGGTGAGGATCGGCAGCGGCCAGTTCATGAAGGTGTGCAGGCCGCCCAGCGCCGCGACGCGTTCCGGCCCCGGCCGCAGCATCAGATGATAGGTGTTGCCGAGCACGATCTCGGCGCCGGTGTCGCGCACGACTTCGGGCGTGAGCCCTTTCACCGTGCCGGCCGTGCCGACCGGCATGAAGGCCGGCGTCTGCACCGTGCCGTGCGGCGTCGAAAACGCGCCGCGCCGCGTCATGCCGTCGGTTCTGTGCAGGGTGAAGGCGAAGGGGACGGTCATGAATTCCTTCGTGTCCCGGGCGCGGCGCAGCACGTCAGTGCGCGCCGCAGACCCGGGACCCCGGTTTCTTCAATAGCAAGCTGGACCCCGGATCTGCGGTGCATCACGTCGCCTTCGGCTCGTGCTGCACCGCGTCCGGGGCACGAGGCTGCGGATACAACAAACACGCATCGCCATACGAATAGAAGCGATAGCCGCTCGCGATCGCATGCCGGTACGCCTGCTGCATCGTCTCGAGCCCGGAGAACGCCGATACCAGCATGAACAGAGTCGAGCGCGGCAGGTGGAAGTTGGTCAGCATCAGGTCGCAGGCTTTGAAGCGGTAGCCGGGCGTGATGAAGATGTCGGTCTCGGCGGCGAAAGCCGAAAGCGTCCCGTCCTCTCGCGCCGCGCTTTCGAGCGTCCGCAGCGCGGTTGAGCCGACGGCGACGATGCGGCCGCCTTTGGCGCGCGCGGCGTTGAGCGCGGCAGCGGTCTCCGCGGTAAGGATGGCGAATTCCGAGTGCATCTTGTGGCCGCTGGTGTCCTCGGCCTTCACCGGCAGGAAGGTGCCGGGGCCGACATGCAGCGTCACCTTGTGCACGGCGACGCCGCGGGCACCGAGCCGCTCCAGCAGCTCCGGCGTGAAATGCAGCCCCGCCGTCGGAGCCGCCACCGAACCCTCGTCGTGGGCAAAGACCGTCTGGTAGTCGGTCCGGTCCTCGTCGTCCGGCGCGCGTTTCGAGGCGATATATGGCGGCAGCGGCATCGAGCCGCGCTCCTCGATGGCTTGGTCCAGGACCGGACCGTGGAAGTCAAACGAGAGGGTTACCTCGCCGTCTTCATCCTTATGTGAAACTTGAGCATCGAGCTGGCCGAGGAAACAGACCTTGCCCTCGTCGCCGAAGCGCAGCCGGTCGCCCGCCTGGACCTTCTTCGCCCCGAGGATAAAGGCCTTCCAGGTCGAGCCGTCGACGCGCTTGATCAGCGTCGCCTCGATCGAAGGCTCGGCCTCGCCGCGCCCGATCCGCCGGCCCTTCAGCCGCGCCGCGATGACCTTGGAGTCGTTGACCACCAGGCAGTCGCCGGGCTGGAGCAAGTCCGGCAGATCGCGGACGCCGCGATCCTCGAGCCCCTGCCCGGGCTTGATCACGAGCAATCGCGCCGCATCGCGCGGGTGCACGGGCCGCAAGGCGATGCGGTCCGCCGGCAGGTCGAAATCGAAGAGGTCGGTGCGCATGGTCTTTCTTATACCGCCCCCTGCAAGGGGGAGGTCGGCGCGAAGCGCCGGGTGGGGATCGTCTGGCAACGGAACGAACGTAACCCCATCCCAACCGCCTTCGGCGGTCGGCCCTCCCCTTTCGGGGGAGAGATAACTACGCGCCCATCGTCGCCTTGACGATCTTGTCCGGGTCCTTGACCGGCTCGCCGCGCTTGATCTTGTCGACGTTGTCCATGCCCTCGGTCACCTTGCCCCACACCGTGTACTGGTTGTCGAGGAAGGTGGCGTCGTCGAAGCAGATGAAGAACTGGCTGTCGCCGGAATCGGGATTGGCGGCGCGCGCCATCGACACCGTGCCGCGCACGTGCGGCTCGGCGTTGAACTCGGCCTTGAGCTTCTTGCCCGAGCCGCCGGTGCCGGTGCCCTGCGGGCAGCCGGTCTGCGCCATGAAGCCGTCGATGACGCGGTGAAAGACGATGCCGTCGTAGAAGCCGTCCTTCACCAGTTCCTTGATGCGCGCGACGTGGCCGGGCGCGAGGTCGGGCCGCATCTCGATCACCACCTTGCCCTTGGTGGTCTCCAAAGTGAGCGTGTCTTCCGGCTTGGCCATACGAAACTCCTTTTCGAAATACGTCGCCGCCGCCGCGAAGGCGGCGCGTGTCACTTCTCGATCGTCGCCTTCTTCACGTAATCGAGCTTCGGGAAGCTCCTCGTGAGATAAGCGTTGCCCTCGGTCTGGATGCGGTTCTGGTCGGGGCCGGCGCCGTTGGGCGCGCCCTCGCCGTAACCGGAATAAAGCTTGTCGACGACCTCCATGCCCGAGACGACGCGGCCGAACGGCGCGAAGCCCATGCCGTCGAGATTGCGGTTGTCGCCGAAATTGATGAATACCTGCGTCGTGCGCGCGTTCGGCCCGGAGGTCGCGAAGGTGATCATGCCGCGCGTATTGCTCTGCGTGACTTTGTCGTCCGGGATGCGCGCGACGCGCCATTTTGCGTTCAGCGCCGGGTCGCCGTTGATGCCGAACTGCACCATGAAGCCGGCGATGTCGCGGAAGAAACGGGTGTCGTCGAAATAGCCGTTCTTCACCAGATTGTAGAAGCGGTCGGCGCCGGCGGGCGCGAAGGCGCGCGTCACCTGGATGACGAACGTACCCTTGCTGGTCTCGAACTTCGCCTTGTAGGCGGCGGGCGCCTGCTCGGTGAGCGCGGCGGGGTCGGCGAGTTTTGCGTGCTGCGCGAAGGCCGGGGACGCGACAGCGGTCGCAATTCCGCAGGCGAGCGACAGGATCAGGCGGCGAGAAATCATCGAGGCTCCCGGTTGAGAGAGGTCAGGTGCGGCGCTGGCCGGCGAACCTGGTTTTGAGCCGCGCGGCGACCGCCGCCGGCACGAAGGCGGAGACGTCGCCGCCCATGCCGGCGATCTGGCGGACCAATGTGGCGGTGATCGGGCGCACCATTGGCGAGGCCGGCAGGAATACCGTTTGCACTTCCGGCGCCATCGCGCCGTTCATGCCGGCCATCTGCATTTCGTAGTCGAGATCGGTGCCGTCGCGTAAGCCCCGGATCAGCATCGAGGCCTTCTCGCGCCGCGCGCACTGGATGACCAGATCGGAAAACGTGACGCAGGCGATTTCACACTTCGCCTCGCGCGCCAGCGGCGCGAAGGTCTCGTCGAGCATCTTCAGCCGCTCGTCGGCCGGGAACAAAGGCGCCTTGCCGGGGTGCACGCCGATCGCCAGAACGAGCCGGTCGGCGAGCCTGAGCGCCTGGCGCACGACGTCGACATGTCCGTTGGTGACCGGGTCGAACGACCCGGCATAAAGGGCGATCCGAGGCATGGCGCCCGGTCTACCCCGGCGGTATCGCCGCCGCAAGGCGGCGGCCCGGACGCTCAACCGCCGATCACAGCCGCGTCAGGACGCGAACTTTGCCCCCGTCTCGCCGTTGAACCGCCGGACCGGCCGCCGCGACTAACCCCAAACGGGCCGGGAGGCGAACATGCTGCAATCCGTCATCAGAATGCTGGTCATGGTGGTGAGCGCGGCCTCCGTCGCGGCCCTGATCACCCTGTTCTCGGCCGGCGGCAACGAGGTCTCGGCCGGGCCGCTGGCGGCGCCGCAGGCCGCGGCGATCAAGGCCTGCACCGAGCGGCCCTGGCCCTATAACACCTGCGTCGGCACCGCCTTCGGCAAGCGCAATGTGAGGCTGGTCACCATCGACCGCCTGCCGCCGCAATAGGCTCGCCCTCGGCCCGATCGCCACCAACAACACGAAACGGGCCGGGAGGCGGACATGTTTCAGTCAATCGTCAGGATGCTGGTCATGATGGTGAGCGCGGCCTCGGCGGCGGCGCTGATCACCTTGTTCTCCGTCGGCGGCAACGAGGTATCGGCCGGGCCGCTGCCGGCGCCGCAGGCCGCCGCGATCCGCGCCTGCGCCGAGCGGCCCTGGCCCTACAACACCTGCGTCGATACCGCCTTCGGCCGGCGCAACATCCGCCTCGTCAGCACCGACCGGCTGCCGGCGCGGTAAGCGCCCTCACCCCGGCCGCCGCGCCAGCGACAGCCAGATGCCGCCGCCGATCAGCGCCAGCGCCGACAGCCGGCCGAGCAGCCGGTTGTGCTGCGGCTTCACGAAGACGCTGCGGCCGTAGCCGGCCGCGACCGCCCAGCCACAATCGAGCACGCCGCCGAGCGTCACCGAGCAGATGCACATCACGAGCAACTGATGCCCGACCGGCAGCGCCGGATCGATGAACTGCGGCAGGAACGCGGTGAAGAAGGCGATGGTCTTCGGATTGGTCATGGCGACGAGAAAGCCGCGCCGGGCATGGATATGAGCGGCCGGCGGCGCGATCGCGGTGGCGACGCGCGCGCTGCGCCAGGCCTGGATGCCGAGCCAGATGAGATAGGCGGCGCCCGCCCACCGCATGATCTCGAACAGCATCGCCGAGGTCTGCAGGATCCAGCCGAGGCCGAGCGCGATCAGCGCCAGCAGCACCGCGTTGCCGGTCGAGGCGCCGGCCACGGTCAAGAGCGCCGCACGCGTGCCCGACCGCGCCGCCGTGGCGATGATGAGCGTCACGATCGGCCCCGGCGTGAGGAACAGCACGACGGTGATCAAGAGGAAGGCGGTGAAGAGGTGGTAGTTCATGCGCGTTCTCCTCTCCCCCCACGAGCCCTTGCGAGTGGTGGGGAGGGGTCGGGGGTGGGGGGCACTTTAGCGAACGCGCAATAGCACGGAAGACCCCCCACCCCGATTGGCAATCGCAAGCGATTGCCAATCGCCCCTCCCCACCGCTTCGCGGGGGGAGGGAAAAGAAAGCGCGGAGAATCTCAGTCGCTATCCTCTTCGCTCAATCTCTCCACCGAGACCACGCGCTCGTCGTCGGCCGTGTCGAACACGATCACGCCTTGCGTCGAGCGGCCGGCGATGCGGATGCCGGCGACCGAGGTGCGGATCAGCTTGCCCTGGTCGGTGACCAGCATGATCTGGTCGGACTCCTCGACCGGGAACGAGGCGACGATGCGGCCGGTCTTCTGTGTCAGCGCCATGGCGACGATGCCTTTGCCGCCGCGGCCCGTGGTGCGGTACTCGAACGAGGAAGAGCGCTTGCCGTAGCCCTTGTCGGCCACGGTGAGCACGAACTGCTCGGCCGCCGAGAGTTCGACGTAGCGCTGCTCGCCGAGCTCGATGCCGTTGGCCGTGGTCTCGGCGCCCTCCTCGGCGTCGGTCGCGACCGGCTCCTCCTCGGCGGCGGTGCCGCGGCGCACCGCGTTGGCGCGCTTGAGATAGGCCGCGCGCTCCTCGGCGGTGACGTCGATGTGGCGCAGGATGGTCATGGAAATGACCTTGTCGTCCTCGGCCAGAGAGATGCCGCGCACGCCCATCGAGGTGCGGCCGGCGAAGACGCGCACCTCCGGCACCGCGAAGCGGATGCACTGGCCGCCGTTCGCGGTCAGCAGCACGTCGTCCTTCTCGGTGCAGATCTGAACGTCGACGATCGCCTCGCCGTCGGCGAGCTTCATGGCGATGATGCCGGAGCGGCGCACCTCGACGAAGTCGGAGAGCTTGTTGCGGCGGACGGTGCCCTTGGTGGTGGCGAACATCACGTCGAGCGTGCCCCAGGACTTCTCGTCCTCGGGCAGCGGCATGATGGTGCTGATGGTCTCGCCCGCCTCGAGCGGGAGGATGTTGATCAGCGCCTTGCCGCGCGCCTGCGGCGCCGCGATCGGCAGCCGCCAGACCTTTTCCTTGTAGACCTTGCCGCGCGAGGAGAAGAACAGGACCGGCGCGTGCGTCGAGGCGACGAACAGGCGCGAGACGAAATCTTCCTCGCGCACCTGCATGCCGCCGCGGCCCTTGCCGCCGCGCTTCTGCGCGCGGTAGGTCGAGAGCGGCACGCGCTTGATGTAACCGAGATGCGAGACGGTGACGACCATGTCCTCTCGCTGGATCAGGTCCTCGTCCTCGACCTCCGCCTCTTCCTCGGCGATCACCGTCCGGCGCGGCGTGGCGAACTGCTTGCGCACGTCGGCGAGCTCGGTCTTGATGATCGCCTGGATGCGCGCGCGCGAGCGCAGGATATCGAGATAATCGGCGATCTCGGCGGCGAGCTTGTCCAGCTCTTCCTTGATTTCGTCGCGGCCGAGCGCGGTCAGGCGCTGCAAACGCAGATCGAGGATCGCCTGCGCCTGTTCGGCGGACAGGCGTGTCGTGCCGGCCTCCGAGACGGTGTGGCGCGGGTCGTCGATCAGCAGCACCATCGTGGCGACGTCCTTGGCCGGCCAGTCGCGCGCCATCAACGCTTCGCGCGCTTCCCTGGCGTCGGCCGAGGCGCGGATCAGCTTGATGACCTCGTCGATATTGGCGACGGCGATGGCGAGGCCGACCAGCACGTGGGCGCGGTCGCGCGCCTTGTTGAGCAGGTACTTGGTGCGCCGCGACACCACCACTTCACGGAAGTCGATGAAGGCCGCGAGCATGTCCTTCAACGACATCGTCAGCGGCCGGCCGCCGTCGAGCGCCACGACGTTGGCGCCGAACGAGGATTGCAGCGGCGTGTAGCGGTAGAGCTGGTTGAGCACGACGTCGCGCTCGGCGTCGCGCTTCAATTCGATCACGACGCGGTAGCCGTCGCGGTCGGACTCGTCGCGCAGGTCGGCGATGCCGTCGATCTTCTTGTCGCGCACCAGTTCGGCGATGCGCTCGACCATCGAGGCCTTGTTCACCTGGTACGGGATCTCGGAGACGATGATCGCCTCACGCTCCTTGCGGATCGTCTCGAAGGCGACCTTGCCGCGCATCACGATCGAGCCGCGGCCGGTGTGGTAGGCGGAGCGGATGCCGGCCTTGCCGAGGATGATGCCGCCGGTCGGGAAGTCCGGGCCGGGCACGATGTTGATGAGATCGTCGATCGACAGCGCCGGATCGTCGATCAGCGCGGTGCAGGCGTCGATCACCTCGCCGAGATTGTGCGGCGGGATGTTGGTCGCCATGCCGACGGCGATGCCGCCGGCGCCGTTGACGAGCAGATTGGGAAAGCGCGCCGGCAGGACCACCGGCTCCTTCTCGTGGCCGTCGTAATTGTCCTGGAAGTCGACGGTGTCCTTGTCGATGTCGTCGAGCAGCGCCATCGCTGCCTTTTCGAGGCGGCATTCGGTGTATCGCATGGCCGCCGGCGGATCGCCGTCGACCGAGCCGAAATTGCCCTGCCCGTCGATCAATTCCAGGCGCATGGAGAAGTCCTGCGCCATGCGCACCAGCGCGTCGTAGATCGCCTGGTCGCCGTGCGGGTGGTACTTACCCATCACGTCACCGACGACGCGCGAGGACTTCACGTATTTCTTGTCGGGCGTATGGCCCTGCTCGTGCATCGAATAGAGGATGCGCCGGTGCACCGGCTTCAGGCCGTCGCGCACATCGGGCAGCGCGCGCGACACGATCTCGCTCATCGCGTAGTCGAGGTACGAGCGGCGCATCTCGTCGGTGATCGAGATCGGGCGGATATCGGACGGCGTGCCGTCGCCCGATTTGGGGGTGTCGTTGTCGGCCAAGGAGGGCTTCCTGGAGGCTTGAATCGAAGAGGTTTTTTCTAGCCGATTCAGATGCCCGTGGCTACCCGGACGGCCTTCTCACAGGTGGTTATTTCACGCGCCTTTTCAACGGTTTATGAGATATATTTTCCACCGCGGGACAACCCTGCGCCCGGCGGCGGAAACCGCGCCTTTTTCGCGCGCGCTTGCGTGCTAGCGTGGCCCCACATGCCCACTGAATTCCTCGTCTCCGCGCTCGTCACCGTGTTCGTCGTGGTCGATCCGGTCGGCCTTGTGCCGACGTTTCTCGGCATCACCCACGGCATGCCGGCGGCTGCGCGGCGCTCGGTCGCGATCCGCGCCTCGATCATCGCCGCGCTGATCCTCGCCGGCAGCGCGCTGATCGGCGACTGGCTGCTGCGCACGCTGTCGATCACTTTACCCGCGTTCCGCATCGCCGGGGGGCTGCTGCTGTTCTCCATCGCCTCCGAGATGGTGTTCGGCGTGCGCATCGGCCGCCAGACGCAGCAGGCCGAAGAGGCGCTGGAGGAGCGCGTGCGCAACATCGCCGCCTTCCCGCTCGCCATCCCGCTGATGGCCGGACCCGGCGCCATCACCGCCTCGGTCCTGCTGTCCGGCCGCGCCGATCACGATCCGGCGCGCATCGCGCTGCTGCTCGGCGTCATCGTCGTGGTGTGCGCGGTGTGCTGGCTCTGCTTTGCCGCGGCGACACCGATCGCCCGCGTCATCGGCGCCACCGGCAACGACGTGCTGCAACGCCTGCTCGGGGTCGTGCTGGCCGCGCTCGCCGTGCAATATGTCATCGACGGCGGCCGCGCCGCGCTAGGCTCCTGAGACGGAACCGGTGATGCGGGCGGCTTGTTGTCTTCCAACCTGGACCGAGGGTTCCCGCATGCGCATCGCGCAATTCTTCGCGCTGATTCTGACCGCCCTGGCGCTGGTGCCGGTCGGCGCGCATCTCGCTGCACTGCCGAACAAGATCGGACTGAACGAGGCGAGCTACTTCATTGCGCAGCGCGTCTACGACGACTGGGCCTGGTTCGGCGTCGCGCTGATCGGCGCGATCCTCGCCAATGCCGCCGTGGCCATCGCCGCGCGCGGGCAAATGGCGCCGTTCGTGCTGGCCGCGTTCGCCGCGCTGCTGATGCTTGGCACGCTGGCGATCTTCTTCGCCTTCACCTTCCCGGCCAACCAGGCGACGGCCAACTGGACCATGGTGCCGGACGACTGGCAATTCCTGCGCCGGCAATGGGAGTTCTCGCACGCGGTCAACGCGGTCATCACCTTCGCCGCGTTCTGCTGCCTTTCGCTATCGGTCATCCTGTCGCGGCGCTGAAATCGCGGGCCATTGACGCCGCGCGCACGGCGTTGTCCCTTCGCCCGCATGACAGTGTCGGTCGTCATCCCAGCATTTCGCGCGCACGCGACCATCGCGCGGGCGGTCGCGAGCTTGGTCGCGCAGAGCTTCGCCGATTGGGAAGGCGTGATCGTCAGCGACGACGGCACCGACTATGCCGCGGCCCTGCGCGAAGCCGGAATCGCCGACGAGCGGCTGCGCTTCGTATCGACCGGCCGCACCGGCTCGGGCTGCCATCGCGCGCGCAACACCGGCCTTGCCGCCGCAAGCGGCGCCTTCATCGCCGCGCTCGACGCGGACGATCTCATCACGCCGTCACATCTTGCGGGCCTCGGGCCGGTCGCGGCCGCGCAGGGCGCGGCCTTCGGCAATGTCCGCGTCGTGTCCGAGGCGAGTGGCGCAGAAGTCCAGCGCGCCTTTCCGGCGGACCGCGTGCCGGAGCGTCTCGGCGTCACCGCTTTGCTCGATCTTTCCGTGCCTCTGCTGCCGCTTGTCGCGCGCGAGCATGCGCTGCCGCGGCTCGACGGCATCGAGTTCGGCGAGGATTTCGTCGCCAATCTGCGCCTGATCGACCGGCTCGGCCCCGTGCCGGTCGTGGCCGATTGCAGCTACGAATATCGCGTGGTCGAGGGCTCGCTGTGCCACGACGACGCGTCCGCCGCGCGCTTCGAGCAGAGCTACACCGAATTGATCGAACGGCTCGAAAGCGGCGACCGGCTCGGCCTCTCGGCCGCGAATGCCGCGCTCGCGCGCGAGCGCCTCATCGCCAAGCGCGCGTTCAATCGCGCCTTCGCCGCAGCGCGGCGCGACGAGCCATCACTCGATTTCCAGACTTTCGCGGCGCGGCGGACTGTTCTCGCCGGCTGACGCGGCCGCTCCCTCAGAACGGGATCTCGTCGTCCATGTCGTCGCGCTTGCCGCCACCGGCGCCCGCCATTGCCGGGCGGCGCGCCGCGGTCGGACCGGGCGAGCCGAAATCGCCGCCGCTGTCGGAGCCGGCGCCCGAGCCCGCGCCGCCGCGGCCGTCGAGCATGGTCAGGTTCGAATTGAAGCCCTGCAGCACGACCTCGGTCGAGTAGCGGTCCTGCCCGTCCTTGTCCTGCCATTTGCGCGTTTGCAGCGCGCCCTCGAGATAAACCTTGGCGCCCTTCTTCAGATACTGCTCGGCGACCTTGGCGAGACCCTCGCTGAAGATGACGACGCGGTGCCACTCGGTCTTTTCCTTGCGCTCGCCGGTCGCCTTGTCGCGCCAGGACTCCGAGGTCGCCACGCGCAGGTTCACGATCGGCCGCCCGTCCTGCGTGCGCCGCACTTCCGGATCGGCGCCCAGATTGCCGACCAGGATCACTTTGTTGACGCTGCCTGCCATGACGCTCTCCACTTGCCGGCCTTTTGCCGGCTCCAAACGACCGATCCGTGCGGCTGATCGAAACGGCCCACCCTAGACCCGCACCCGCGCGCGGCAAGCGCGTTCGCCGCTAATCCACAGCGCTTCGCGAACCGGATGCGCCCGCCAGCCACAAGTCGCGTTCCTCGTTTGTTCTAGCCTATCCAGGGGCTGCACGCAACTGATTCGGCTCACTAATTCAATCCGGTTGTTGCGTAAATAGCACAGTTCGAATCATCCACAACATATAGCGTCCCGCGCCAGCGTGAGGTGTTCCTCGGCCGAAGATTCACAGGAGGTCACTCGCATGAAGCGTCTTACTCTCACGGCGATCGCAGGCCTGCTGGCCGCGGCCTGGGCCTCGCCCTCGGTCGCAGCCGACATGCCGCGGCCCGCCTACAAGGCGCCGGTCTATGTGGCGCCGGCGTTCTCGTGGACCGGTTTTTATCTCGGCATCAACGGCGGCTACGGCTGGGCCAAATCGGACTGGTCGAGCGCCGCGACGTCGGGCAGCGTCGACACCAAAGGCTGGCTGATCGGCGGCACGCTTGGCTACAACATGCAGACCGGCGTCTGGGTCTGGGGCCTGGAAGGCGACGTCGATCTCAGCACCATCAAGGGCAGCACGACCGGCGGCACCGGCGTCTGCGGCGGCACCGGCTGCGAAACCCGCAATCGCTGGTTCGGCACCGCGCGCGGCCGCATCGGCTACTCGTTCGACCGCTGGCTGCCCTACATCACCGGCGGCGCCGCCTTCGGTGACGTGAAGATGAGCCCGAACACGGGCGTATCCGAGACCAAGACCAAGATCGGCTGGACCGTCGGCGCCGGCGTCGAATGGGCTTTCACCGACCACTGGTCGACCAAGATCGAATATCTCTACGCCGATCTCGGCAAATCGACCTGCTCGGCCGCGACCTGCGGCGTCGACACCGACGTCACCTTCAAGGCCAATATCGTCCGGCTGGGCGTGAACTACCGCTTCTGAGCCGGAACCCGCGCCCGCGGCGGGCGCCCACACCTTCGCGCAGGGCCGGCCTTCGGGCCGGCCTTTTGCCATCGGCCGGCCTTCGGGCCGGCCTTTTGCGTTGCCGCGGTGGATTGCACGAACAATCCACCGGCCGCACTGGCAAAAGGCCGTCGTTCTTACTACGTTCCCGATAAACGCCAGAGCCATACAGCAGCCGCCGCGCATCCGGCGCGGGGGCGCGTCTTCGTTCGCAAGGTTCCAATGCCCGACCGAAAGAGCAGCAGCGCGCGTGAGCACGCCATCACCATCCGCGGCGCGCGCGAGCACAATCTCAAGGACATCGACGTCACCATCCCGCGCGATCAGTTGGTCGTGTTCACCGGCCTGTCCGGCTCGGGCAAGTCGTCGCTCGCCTTCGACACCATCTACGCCGAGGGCCAGCGCCGTTACGTCGAGTCGCTCTCCGCCTATGCGCGGCAATTCCTCGAGATGATGCAGAAGCCGGACGTCGACCAGATCGACGGCCTCTCCCCGGCCATCTCCATCGAGCAGAAGACGACGTCGAAGAACCCGCGCTCGACCGTCGGCACCGTCACCGAGATTTACGACTACATGCGCCTCTTGTGGGCGCGCGCCGGCGTGCCCTATTCGCCGGCGACCGGCCTGCCGATCGAGAGCCAGACCGTCAGCCAGATGGTCGACCGCGTCCTCGCATTGCCGGAGGGCACGCGCATCTACGTGCTGGCGCCGGTCGTGCGCGGCCGCAAGGGCGAGTACAAGAAGGAACTGGCCGAGTTCATGCGCAAGGGCTACCAGCGCGTGAAGATCGACGGCGCCTTCCACGAGATCGCCGAGGTCAAGCCGCTCGACAAGAAGTTCACGCACGACATCGACGTCGTCGTCGACCGGCTCATCGTGAAGGCCGACATCGCCACGCGGCTGGCGGATTCGCTGGAGCAGTGCCTCAAGCTCGCCGAAGGGCTGGCGGTGGTCGAACTCGCCGACTCCAAGGCGACCGGCGCCGCCGCCAACCGCGGCCGCAACGCCAATGCCGAGCGCCTCATCTTCTCCGAGAAGTTCGCCTGCCCCGTCTCAGGCTTCACCATTCCCGAGATCGAGCCCAGACTCTTCTCCTTCAACAATCCGTTCGGCGCCTGCCCGGAATGCGGCGGCCTCGGGCTGGAGCAGCACATCGACGCCGAGCTGGTCATCCCCGACAAGGACGCGCGCATCGGCAAGGGCGCCATCGCGCCGTGGGCGAAGTCGTCCTCGCCTTATTACACGCAGACGCTGGAGGCGCTCGGCAAGCACTTCCGCTTCACGCTCGACACGAAGTGGAAGGACCTGCCGAAGAAGACGCAAACCGCGATCCTCTACGGCTCGGGCGAGGAAGACGTCAAATTCACCTATGACGACGGCCTGCGCGGCTACACCACCAAGAAGCCGTTCGAAGGCGTCATCACCAATCTCGAGCGCCGCTTCAAGGAGACCGAAAGCGACTGGGCACGCGAGGAATTGCAGAAATACTTCACCGACGTGCCCTGCCACGTCTGCAACGGCGCGCGGCTCAAGCCCGAGGCGCTGTGCGTCAAGGTCGGCACGAAGAACATCGCCGAGGTCGCCGACCTCTCGGTGCGCAAGGCCGGCGAATGGTTCGAGGCGCTGCCGAAGGACCTGACGCCGAAGCAGATGGAGATCGCCGCGCGCGTGCTCAAGGAAATCCGCGAGCGGCTGCGCTTCCTGGTCGACGTCGGCCTCGATTATCTCACGCTCTCCCGCGCCTCCGGCACACTGTCCGGCGGCGAGAGCCAGCGCATTCGCCTCGCCTCGCAGATCGGCTCCGGCCTGACCGGCGTGCTCTACGTGCTCGACGAGCCGAGTATCGGCCTGCACCAGCGCGACAATGCCCGCCTCCTCGAAACCCTCAAGCGCCTGCGCGACCTCGGCAACACCGTCATCGTCGTCGAGCACGACGAGGACGCGATCCGCGTCGCCGACCACGTGCTCGACATCGGCCCCGGCGCCGGCATCCACGGCGGCAACCTCGTGGCGCAGGGCCAGGTGGCGGACCTGATCGCCGCGCCCGACTCATGGACCGGCAAATATCTCTCCGGCGAGCTCGGCGTGCAGATCCCCGAGCGCCGCCGGCCCGACCCGCGCCGCCAGCTCAAGGTCGTCAACGCCCGCGGCAACAACTTGAAGAACGTCACCGCCGAGATCCCGCTCGGCCTGTTCACCTGCGTCACCGGCGTTTCCGGCGGCGGCAAGTCGACGCTGCTGATCGACACGCTGTACAACGCCGTCGCGCGCAAGCTCAACGGCGCCTCGCTCGCCCCCGCCCCGCACGACCGCATCGAGGGGCTGGAGCACATCGACAAGATCATCGACATCGACCAGTCGCCGATCGGCCGCACGCCGCGCTCCAACCCGGCGACCTATACCGGCGCCTTCACGCCGATCCGCGAATGGTTCGCGGCGCTGCCCGAGGCGAAGGCGCGCGGCTACGAGCCGGGCCGTTTCAGCTTCAACGTCAAGGGCGGCCGCTGCGAGGCCTGCCAGGGCGACGGCGTCATCAAGATCGAGATGCACTTTTTGCCCGACGTCTACGTCACCTGCGACGTCTGCAAGGGCAAACGCT
>Ga0134125_10003183_pt1 | contig 19113 bp, 17 predicted proteins | sample KB31751_FD_96464 | JGI IMG/M metagenome (GOLD analysis project Ga0134125, IMG submission 96464) | Terrestrial soil microbial communities with excess Nitrogen fertilizer from Kellogg Biological Station, Michigan, USA - KB3-175-1 | ecosystem: Environmental > Terrestrial > Soil > Unclassified ... | reverse complement strand
GACCTGGTGCCCAATCTTGGACAGATTGTTCTCACGGAAACGCCTCATCGCGGCGAGAATTTCGATAGTTTCTCTTTTGAGAAACAGCGTGGTTGGCAGCCCAGCCGGAAGCCGGGAAAAGATACCAAGCCTCAGCCGCATCCTCTCGCGATCCACAATGCGGGCGTTATTCCTCCGCCCATAAATCGCTTCGACATCGATGTCCCCTGGGTGGCGTTTTATCCGCACTACGACTGGAACGATCCGAACCGCAAATACTCGGCGGTGCTGCTGGTAAGGAGCCGTCCGTCCGCCGTGCTCTCCGCAATCTTCACCGGAACAGATCAATTGCGATCGGTCCTGGTCGGCGCCATGATCGCGGTCGCGATCCTGTTCCTCCTGGTGGAAATCGTCGCGCTTGTCATCGGAGTGTCCCTCTCGCGCAGAATCATGCGCGCGGTCAATGAATTGTACGAGGGCACGCGGCGGGTTATCTATGGAGACTTCCGTCACCGGATTCCGGTTCGCGGAGGGGATCAAATCGGCGAGCTGACCACATCGTTCAACCAGATGACCGGCAATCTGGAGCGTCTCTTATCTGTCGAGAAAGAAAAAGAGCGGCTGCAGGCTGAACTTGAGATTGCCCGTGAAGTGCAAATGCAGCTATACCCGAAGATTGCGCCTCCACAACGTGGATTGCGCCTGACCGTCTGCTGCGATCCCGCGCGGGTGGTCTCAGGCGATTATTACGATTATGAGCCGGTACACACGGACAAGCTTGCGTTTTGCATTGGAGATGTCGCTGGAAAGGGCATCTCGGCCGCATTATTGATGGCCACGGTTCAGGCCGCGTTGCGGGCGCAAACCAGCGCGGCGGCCGAGCGACTCGATCACGGGAGCGTCGGCTTGCTGGATGCCGCGCGAGTGGTATCGGAGCTCAACCGGCAGGTCTATGCGCATACCGCGCCCGAGAAATATACGACTTTCTTTTTCGGACTGTTCGATGAGATAACCGGGACTTTGACATACACAAATGCGGGACATCTGCCGCCCATTTTGATTCGCAAAAACTCCGCATCTCTTCTGGACATCAATGGCACGGTCGTGGGCGCCTTTCCGTTTTCCGTCTACAACGAAAGTAAGGTATTGCTGGAGCCCGGCGACCTGCTGATTTGCTACACGGACGGAATCACGGAGCCGGAAAACGCTTACGGCGAAATGTTTGGAGAAGATCGCCTGATCGAGATTGTGAAGCGGAGCCGCCATCAGGACGACTCGGCGATCATCGGCGGCATTATTGACGCCGTGCGCAACTGGCATGCAGCCGACGAAATGCCGGACGATATGACTCTGCTGATTGCGCGCCGTGTGGAGGCCAATGTCACTTAGTTATGGAGCGTCCCCTACCCGAGAAATCGTAATCTGTTGTGGTGGCGAGGCATGCCTCGACTATGAGCCCGCCCCAGAGGAAATTTTCCTACTCGTGGCGCCGCCACGTGTCTGCAGCGCCGAGACTCGTCCCGGCGAGCCCGGAAACCCGACATGCCTCGAAAACTGAATGACATTGGCCTGGAGATCTTGTGAAAATTCTGACCGCCGCCGAAATGCGTGAAGTGGACAGGCTCACGATCGAGCGCGGCATACCGGGCCCGATCTTGATGGAAAACGCCGGAAGCCGCGTAGTGGACTATCTCCGCGAAATGTTCTCTCCTCTGGCTGGGCATCGAATTGTCGTATTCTGCGGGAAAGGAAACAACGGAGGCGATGGCTTCGTTGTCGCGCGACAACTGTTTCAACGCCGCCTTTGCGCGGAACTCACCGTTATCGAGTCGTTCCCGCGCGAATCATTGAGCGGCGATGCGGCACAAGCGCGAGCCATGTTGCTCGCCGCCGGATGCGCTACGTTTCCGAACATTCCGGAGCAGGCGCTGCAAGCGACGCTTGTCATCGACGCGCTGCTCGGAACCGGCATTAAAGGACCGGCCAAGGGAGCGACGCTCGACGGAATCCGCGCCATCAATACGCGATTCCCCCATGCGCTAAAGGTGGCCGTCGACATCCCATCGGGATTTCCAACCGATGAGCTAGTAGCCGAAGGAGAGTACGTACAGGCGAGCCATACCATCACCTTCACGGCATTGAAACGCAGCCAGGCGCTATCGCCATCCTATGAAGCGATGGGGCGCCTCGCGGTTTATCCCATTGGGACACCTGATGAATTATGCGAGGACAACGATCGACACAAGCTGCGGCTGACGAGAACCGGCGACATCGCGCGGCTATTCGCTCCTCGATCGCGAAATTCGAACAAGGGCATGTATGGCCATGTGCTGGTGGTCGCGGGATCCGTCGGCAAGACCGGAGCTCCTGCCATGACGGGCATTGCCGCTCTTAGAACTGGCGCGGGCCTTGTGACGGTAGCCTCGGCTGGTAGCGCCATTCCCAACATTGCCGGCGTCTCTCCGGAGCTGATGACCGAACTATTGCCGCAAACGACAGCGGGTCACATCGCCAAAGCGGCTCGAGAAAATATAGAAATCCTGTTGCAAAACAAAACGCTGCTTGCATTGGGCCCTGGACTTGGCACGGATCCGGAAACGGTCGAGTTGGTCCGCGAACTCTATGAGAGTGTCGAACAGCCCATGGTGGTGGATGCCGATGGACTCAATGCGCTTGCCGGAGGCAGCCTGCAAACGCATAGGACACGTATCCTGACGCCGCATCCCGGCGAAATGGGACGCCTGACTGGAAAGTCGGCGAAGGAAGTTCAAGCGGCGCGACTGGAATTGGCTAGCGAGCTTGCGCAACGATCCGGCGCAACAATTGTCCTGAAAGGCGACCGCACCGTAATCGCGTTCGCCGATGGAGATGCCTGGGTCAATCCTACGGGAAACCCGGCGCTCGCCACGGGCGGCACGGGCGATATTCTTACCGGAATGATTGCGGGCCTGGTTGCGCAATTCCTTACGGATTGGAAGCGCGCCGTTGCCGCTGCGGTCTGGCTGCACGGCCGCGCTGGAGAACTGGCCGCCGGGGAACTCGGCGAACAGCCGGTCATTGCAACCGATCTGCTGCACTACCTGCCCACGGCGATCGCGGAGTGCCGTGCTGCAGTTTGAAACGCGCTCCGACGAGGAAACGCGCGAGGCGGGCCGCGCGGTGGCGCAAAAGCTTCCCGCAAGCGCCTTAGTGCTGCTGTCGGGCGAGCTTGGCGCGGGAAAGACGACGCTCGTGAAAGGCATTGTAGACGGCTTGGGCATCGCCGGCGCCGACGATGTATCGAGTCCGACGTACACGATCGTCCACGAATACGGTGAACCTGTCCGCGTATATCATGTGGACCTCTACCGGCTGGATACGGAAGAAGAAGTGCGCGGCTTCGGCTTTGAAGACTTGCTCGATCGGCGTGCATTGGTGCTGGTCGAATGGGGCGAACGATTCCCGCAATTGCTGCCGCGTGAGCGGATTGAGATCACGATCGATACCACAGGCGAGTCAAGCCGCCGGATCACCGTCCGAGGGCTGAGTTCAGATAGCCCGGCGTCAAGCATCGGTGGCACTTGAATTAGGCGGGAGAGGCATGCCTCGCTCCTACGACAGACTACGAATTTCTTGTAGGGGGCCAGGGGCATGCCCGGCATGAACGCCGCTCCGGTAGACGGCATTGACCTTACGCTCCCATCTCAGCTTCGGGATCTTGTGTCACATCGATACGATCTTGCTCGCGCCGCTAATGGCTGCCTCTCTTGGCGCGGCTGCTAAGATTGTTTCTTAGTCGAGCTGATAGCGCTTGCAGATTTCATTGCGGGCGCAAGCCAACTGAAGTTTATGGAGCGAATATGTTTCCTGCTTCAGGTAAAACCCGATCGCCTGGACGAGTACAAGGAGCGGCACCGTAATGTGTGGCCCGAGATGCTCGATGCCTTGCGAAAGACAGGCTGGCGCAACTATTCGTTGTTCTTGCGCGAAGACGGCTTGCTGGTTGGCTATCTGGAAACGGACGATTTGCAACAATCGTTGAGCGAGATGGCAGCGCAAGATGTCAATACCCGATGGCAGCGCGAGATGGCCGAGTATTTCGCCGATCTGAATGGACGCCGTCCCGACGAAGGTTTCTTGCAGCTCGAACAGGTATTTCATCTCGATTGAATCGAATTGAATGCACGAAGCATAAATGTCGCGGACGTAACGAATGGTCGCGGTGGCGCACGGGGCCCCAGCGGTAACGGAGTTGTTGTTAAAACACTCTTCGTATACGATGGCATCTGGAATTTGCCGCTGGGTGCATTTCGCTTGACCGTTTCGGACCCTTCGCGTTTAATTGGTGGGTGCGCAGATTTGAGAAAGAATAGATCTTCAACGATGGCGGCTCCAAAATAGTCCGATCTATTTGAAGCCGTCGCGAATTGTGTTCCGCTCGCCGCGAGCGGAATTGGCCGCCAGGTCAAGGGACAAGGGGATGACACGTCGATTAGCTGTGCTCACTGTGGTATGCGCGGAATTGGTCTTCGCCGGCACGGCCGGCGATCATCCGATTGAGAACATATTCCGGCCACTCTCAACGCCCGCGCATGAAATCTCCGACGTTTCGTTCCTGGCCGTCATTATCTGCGCCGTCATTTTTTCGGTGGTTGCCGGACTGCTGACGTATGCCATCATCCGTTATCGTCGTCGCCCGGGGGACAGCGACGCCGAGCCACCGCAAGTCTACGGCAGTAATCAAATTGAAGCGGCGTGGACCGTTATTCCATTGTTGATCGTGTTTGTGTTGATTATGGTCAGCGCCCGCGTGATCGCCTCGGTACAGAACGCAAAGCCGCCAGCCAACGCGCTGCACGCGACGGTTGTGGGACATCAATGGTGGTGGGAGTTTCGCTACCCTAGCCTGGGCATCGTCACCGCAAATGAGCTTCATGTTCCGTTGAGCGATACAGCGCATCCGCAACCTACTTTTCTGAAGCTCGAATCCGTGGACGTCGCTCATAGCTTCTGGGTGCCGCGATTGAATGGCAAGACAGACGTCATTCCCAACCGCGCCAACGATATGTGGATCGATCCTCATGAAGCCGGCGACTTCATCGGCAACTGTGCCGAATACTGCGGAACCCAGCACGCAAACATGCTGATCCACGTGATCGTCCAGCCGAAACCCGATTTCGAACGATGGGTGGCGGAGCAGCAGCTCCCGGCTGTCGAAGACCCATCCGTAGCGGCGGATAAGCAAGCCTTTCTTTCGGTTTCATGCGTCAACTGCCACACAGTAAAAGGCACTTCCGCCTCTGGCGTGTTTGGACCCGATCTGACGCACCTGATGAGCCGTAAATATCTCGCTTCCGGAGTATTATCGAACACGCCGGAAAATCTGCGCGCCTGGATAAAAGATCCGCAGGCAATCAAGCCCGGGTGCCTCATGCCCGCGATGCACCTCACGGACAATGAACTGGATTCGGTGGTGGCGTATTTGCGCACTTTGAAGTAACGAAGACTCCCATGGCAACTGTCGACTATCCCTTGGAAAAATCCCGACGGCAGCGCGAATTCTCGTTGTCGGAGGCGCTGTACAGTTGGGTGGCAACGGTCGATCACAAGCGGCTTGGCCTGATGTATATGACATCGGCCATCATTTTCTTTCTGATCGCCGGTGTCATGGCAATGGTGATTCGAGCGCAGTTGATTGTTCCCGAAAACCACGTAGTCGGTCCGCAAACTTTCAACCGGCTGTTCACAATGCACGGCACCACGATGGTCTTTTTGGTGGGAATGCCGATCATCGCCGGGATGTCGAATTATCTGATTCCGCTGATGATCGGCGCGCGCGACATGGCGTTTCCGCGGTTGAACGCGTTCGGTTACTGGATTTTTCTATTTGGCGGCATTCTTCTCTATTTCAGCTATCTCGGCGCGAACGGTTTGTTCGGCGCCGGGTCGGCGCCCGATGTTGGATGGTTCGCCTATGCGCCGTTAACCGAACGGGCGTTTTCGCGCGGAACAAGCACCGACTATTGGATTCTCGGCATTCTGGTGAGCGGCATCGGAAGTATCGTAAGCGCCATCAACGTGATTGCCACCACGCTCAGCATGCGTTGCAAGGGCATGAAGCTTTCGCGGATGCCTTTGTTCGTCTGGGTGATGGTGGTAGACGCGTGGATGGTAATCCTGGCTTTGCCGCCGCTGACCGCGGGACAGGTCATGCTGCTATTCGACCGCTATCTTGGAGCCAATTTCTTTAACACGCAGGCTGGTGGATCCGCTGTCTTATGGCAGCACTTCTTCTGGATCTTCGGGCATCCCGAGGTTTACATTCTCATCTTCCCGGCGTTTGCGACCGTCTCCGAGGTTGTGCCGGTGTTTTCGCGCAAGCCGATTTTCGGCAGACAGGCGATGGTCGGCGCCGTGGTCGCCATCGGCTTCATCAGCTTCGGCGTTTGGGCGCATCACATGTTCGCCGTGGGCATGGCTCCGATCTCGAACATTTTTTTCGCAACCGCGAGTTTCTTAGTGGCGGTGCCCACGGGCGTGAAAATTTTCAACTGGCTGGCGACCATCTGGGGCGGCAAGATTCGTTTTGCGACGCCGATGCTTTTCTGCGTTGCATTCATTTTTCAATTCCTGATTGCCGGCCTGACCGGAGTGATGCTGGCTGTCACGCCTTTCGACTGGCAGTTGACCGATTCCTATTTTGTCGTCGCTCACTTTCACTACACGTTGACCGGCAGTTTCCTTTTCGGTGTGTTCGCCGCAATCTATTACTGGTTTCCCAAAGCCACCGGAAAAATGTTGAGCGAGACGATCGGCAAATGGCATTTCTGGCTGCTTGTCATCGGTTTCCATTTGACATTCGATCCGCAGCACATCCTGGGCATCCTTGGGATGCCGCGGCGTGTATACACGTATGCTCCCGGACGCGGCTGGGAACCGTGGAACATGATCTCGTCGATTGGAGCGGCGATTCAGGCCATCGCTATTATTTGCTTCGCATGGAATGTGATTCGAGCCCTCATCAAAGGAGAAAGGGCGGGCGACGATCCGTGGGATGCCTGGACACTGGAATGGACCACAACGTCGCCGCCACCCGAATATAACTACGAAACCGATCCGGAAGTTCGCAGCAGCCGCCCCCTCTGGGATTTAAAACATCCGGAAGATCCGGATTGGAAGTACGAATAGAGATCATGATGGCTAGTTCCGCCACACAACTTGTTGAGACCGAATGGAAGCTGCCCGATAGAGGCACGGTCGGCATTATCTCGCTGATCCTGACCGAAATCTCGCTTTTCTCGATTTTCGTAATAGCTTATCTTTTCTACATCGGCAAAAGCCTGACAGGTCCGTTCCCGAAAGACGTTCTTGAATTTCCGGTCCTCGCGACCATTTGCCTGCTCTCGAGCAGCGGCACCATCGTCTTCGCCGAGCACGCGCTTAAACACCGCAAAATGGCGATGTTCAAGATGTGGTGGGCCGTCACCATTGTTTTGGGCCTTGTATTCCTATATGAAACGGGAGTCGAATGGCACGACCTGATCTATGACAAGCATTTAACAATCGCCACGAACGTTTTCGGGTCCACCTTCTATTCGCTAGTCGGATTGCACGCGACTCACGTGATCGTGGGCATGACATTTTTGTTGATTGTGTTCATCGTAACCATGCGAGGCTTCCCCATACACACGCAGATTCGGCGAGTCACTTTTCTCTCCTGGTACTGGCATTTCGTCGATGCGGTCTGGGTAGTGGTCTTCACGGTTGTGTATATCGTTGGTAGGTAAGAAATGGCCGAGGAAGATACAAAACACGATTATCCAGATGCAGTGGACATGCCGGCGCCTTCGTTCTGGCCGATGATCCTCGCATTCGGAGTCACTCTGTTGCTCACCGGCATCGTCACGAACTACGTCGTGACTCTCGTCGGATTCGTCCTGTCGGCGCGCGCGGCCGTCGGCTGGTGGCGCGACGTGATTCCGCATGAACTGCACGAGGAAGTTCCTGTCCGGCATCCAGCCGATTGGGCTGTGCCGGTGCGGACCACCGGACGTTCCGTCGCAAGTCTACGAGTGGGCGCCGCGCACCACCGCATGAGAATTCCCGAGCGGGTCCATCCGTATAAGGCCGGAATCTGGGGAGGAATTGCGGGCGGTATCGCGATGGCGATACTTGCCTGCATCTACGGTCAAGTCGCGCATGGGAGCATTTGGTATCCGGTCAATCTGCTCGCGGCCACGGTGCTTCCATCGATCTCACAAGCCGGCGAGACCGCGCTTGGCCAGTTTCAACTCGTCGCTTTCGGCGTTGCCGTCGGAGTTCATACTATTACGTCGATTCTCGTCGGCGTCCTTTATGCGGTGACGCTGCCGATGTTCCCGCGGCGGGCGCCTTTATGGGCCGGATTCATCGTCCCGCTGTTCTGGACCGGCCTGATCGCCGCGACGCTGGCTCTCACCAACCCTGCCTTAAACGATCACATCAATTGGATTTGGTTTATCGCCTGCCAAATTGCGTTTGGTCTTGTCGCCGGATTCGTCGCGGCCAAAACACAACGTATCGATACGATGCAGAATCTTCCCTTTATTGAACGCGCCGCCATTGAAAGCCAATGGTCGGAGAAGCCGGACGGTAAAGGACGGCAATGAAGGCTGCCGCCGCCGCACTGCCGCTGATCGCGCTCCTCGGATTCAATTCGGGTTGCGGTAAGCCGACCGGGCAAGCAAAACAACCTGAGGCAGTGATGGATTTCCATCAACTCTTCTCTGAGAATTGCTCGGCTTGCCACGGCGTGTCCGGACAGAAGGGAGCCGGACCAAGGTTGAACGATCCGTTATATCTGGCGCTTGTGACGAAGCAGGATTTGTATAACGTGATCGAAAAGGGGCGTCCCGGAACCCCCATGCCCGCGTTTGCGCAAAGCAGTGGAGGCCCGCTGGCGGAGAAGCAGATTCAAGCGATCGTCGACGGCATCGAAAAAGATTGGGCCAAGCCGGTCAATTTGCAAGGCGCCGCTCTGCCCGTCTACAGCATTGCGAAAGCGCCGCAGGGAGACGCCAAACGCGGGCAGGCGCAGTACATGAGGAACTGCATGATGTGCCACGGCTTCGGCAGCTTCAAAGGCATGGCGGGACCTATTACAGATCCGAATTACCTGGCGCTCGCCAGCGATCAATATCTGCGGACCACTGCCATCGTCGGAAGAATCGACTGGGGCATGCCCGATTGGCGTCACCGCATTCCGGGACATGTCATGAACGACCAGGACATCTCGGACGTTGTCGCCTGGCTCGCCTCGCAGCGCCCCAAGGGATACATGATGGCCGAAAACCAATCCACCAACAACTCTTCCTCGAATCGGTCCGGCCCCGGTTCGGAAAGGGAGCCCAAGCAATGACCGAACAAACAGCAGACGAGGTGAAAAATCCAACCCGCCGCAATGTCCTTTTTAAAGTAGGCGTCGCCGTGAATGCCGTCGCGGGCGTGCTCGTGGCCATACCGATCGTCGGTTACATATTCTCCGCTTTCGCCCATCCCAAACTAGTCGGGAGCGAAGCCTGGATTCCCCTGGGCGACGCCAATACGTACGTCACCGGGCAGACGCGTCTCGCAACGTATCGAAATCCCTTTACGCGTCCCTGGGACGGCGCCACCGCGGAAATTCCCTGTTGGGTCCGCCGCATCGACGAGCGCAAATTCCAAGTATTCGCCATCAACTGCACCCATTTGGGCTGTCCGGTCCGATGGTTCCAGGAATCAAAACTATTCATGTGTCCATGTCATGGAGGAGTCTACTACGAAGATGGCTCGAAAGCCGCCGGACCGCCGCCGCGGGGCTTGTTCGAATACAGCACGAAAGTCGAGAACGGCAAACTCTACGTGAAGGGTGGAATCCTGCCAACGCTCTCCGAACCCTTGACGTCGTAAGAAACGCTACTCCCTTATGCTGCGATCTGTTTACAACTGGCTCGATAAGCGCCTCTACCTGACGAAACTGTTTCAGTCGACAGCGGGCCATCATGTGCCCGCCAATTCTGGAAGCTGGTTTTACGTGTTCGGGAGCGCGACGCTGCTGTGCTTTATTTTGCAGATCGTCACCGGCACGCTGCTCGCGCTCGTCTATGTGCCGTCCACCAACGAAGCTTGGAAGAGCCTTCAATATCTGAATCATGTTCAGTATCTGGGCTGGTATTTGCGCGCCCTTCACAATTGGGGGTCTAATTTCATGGTGGCGCTGATGACTCTGCACATGGTGCAGGTCTTTCTATTCGGCGCTTACAAATACCCGCGCGAGCTGACATGGGTCAGCGGCGTCTTCCTGCTCGTCGCCACTCTCGCCATGGCGTTCACAGGCCAGGTAATGCGCTTCGATGAAGATGCGTACTGGGGGTTGGGCATTGGCGCTTCCATCACCGGACGCGTGCCGTTTATCGGAGACAGGCTGGTTCACCTTCTTCTCGGCGGCCCTATCATTGCCGGTGAAACGCTGTCGCGCTTTTTCGCTCTGCACGTCTTCGTCATCCCCGCGATCATTATCGGCATTGTCGGCATGCACCTGCGCCTGGTGCTCACAAAAGGCATCAACGAATATCCGGTTCCCGGCAAACCGGTGCGACGAGATACCTACGACGGCGAGTACGAGAAGATCATCGAGAAACAGGGCGTCCCCTTCGTGCCGGATGCGATCGGTAAGGACCTCATCTTCGCGGCCCTGGTGCTGGTTTTGATTCTCGCGTTTTCGGCGATTTTTGGACCCGCGGGGCCGTCCGGGCCGCCGGACCCCACGCGTGTCGACACCGTGCCTCGTCCAGATTTTTATTTCCTGTCCGTTTTCGCCGCGCTCGCGCTACTGCCGGACTGGATGGAAACCATCGTCCTCTTCGTGATGCCGGTGTTGATGGTCGGATTTCTCTTCATACTGCCCTTTATTTCCGGAACGGGAGAAAAGAGCGCGCGTAAAAGGCCCGTCGCGGTGCTCAGCGTGATCACCATCTTCCTCGTCCTAGGCACGTTGACGTATATGGGAGACACTGCTCCATGGTCGCCCAAAATGAATGCCTGGAGCGGTCAGTCCGTTCCTGTCGATCTGCTGCAGCATCGGACGCCGCTCGAAATGCGTGGCGCCCTGGTTCTGCAAAACAAGCAGTGCCGTAATTGCCATAGTCTCGAAGGACACGGCGGGCAGCGCGGTCCCGCGCTCGATGACGTAGCCACGCGGCTCACTCGCGATCAGCTCATCCGGCAGGTGATCCAGGGCGGCGGCAATATGCCCGCCTATGGAAAGAATCTCAGCCCGGCCGAGGTGGACGCGCTGGTTGCGTATATGCTGACACTTCACCCGCCGAGCCATCCGCCAGCACGCGATTCGGCCCAGCCGCAAATATCGGGAAACCCCAATGCAAAAGAGCGCGGCGTCGGAGAAGCGGTGCGCAAAAGCATGACGGGCAAATCGCAGTAATTGCAGTGGATACTGTTGCAAGCGCGGCGTTCAGTTCGTGGTCGTTCGATCCTCAGGTAATCGTCCCGATCCTGCTCGCGGCCGGCATTTACGTTCGAGGCTGGCTTCGGCTCCGGCGCGTGCTTCCATCCGAGTTTTCAGACTCTCAGCTTGCGTCGTTCCTTTCGGGGCTCGCGCTCGTCTTCGTCGCAATCGAATCGCCGCTCGACACGTTCTCGTCGCTGCTGCTCGGCGTCCACATGGTGCAGCATCTTCTGTTGATGATGATTGCGCCGCCGCTCATCCTCTACGGGCAGCCAATGCTCCCGATGCTTCGCGGTTTGCCTCGCAAATTCGTGCGCGAGGCTCTGGGGCCATTCCTACGCTGGCCCGTCCTGCGAGGCGTGGGCGCGGTGCTGATCTCGCCTGCGTTTGCCTGGGCGGCGTATAACATCAGCACCGTCGGGTGGCATCTTCCCGCGCTCTACGAGCTTGCGCTCAGTTCCCCGTCATGGCATCGGCTGGAGCACGCGTGTTTCTTCTGGACCGCGATTCTGTTCTGGTGGCCGGTGATTCAGCCATGGCCGAGCCGTCCTCGCTGGAACCGCTGGATCGTCGTGCCCTATCTTCTGTTGGCGGACATTGTGAATACGGCGGTTGCCGCGACATTTATCTTTGCCGACAAGATCCTGTATCCGAGCTACGCCGGCAACGCATTCGCCGGCATCAATCCCCGCACCGACCAGAGTTTCGCCGGTGGCATCATGTGGGTGCCCGGCTCCATCTTTTATCTGTTTCCCGCGGTAATCATCGTGGTACGTCTGGTGGGTGGAACTCCAAAGCGGGAAGCAGCGCCGCGGCCGGCGACCGGCCTGGTTCAAATCCAACGCACCCGCGAATCTCGAAAGATCTTCGATCTACTCCGAATCCCGCTGTTGGGCGCGGTGCTGCGATGGAAATATAGCCGCCGCATGGCGCAAGCAGTGATGCTGCTGCTCGCCGCCGCCATCGTGGTGGATGGATTCATGGGCCCGCAAATGGCGCCCATGAATCTCGCTGGAGTGCTGCCTTGGATCCACTGGCGGGGGCTCGTGATTCTCGCGTTGCTGATCGCCGGCAATTTCTTCTGCATGGCGTGTCCTTTCATGCTGCCTCGCGAACTTGCAAAACGCATATTGCCCGCTCGCTTCCGCTGGCCCGCTCAATTGCGATCGAAATGGTTCGCCGCGGGCCTGCTTGTTCTGTATCTATGGGCTTATGAGGCGTTCAGCCTCTGGAACAGCCCCGCGTGGACCGCATGGATCGTCGTCGGATATTTCGTCGCGGCGTTCACAATTGATGGACTGTTTCGGGGCGCGGCGTTTTGCAAATACGTCTGTCCCATCGGCCAGTTCAATTTCATCAATTCGCTGGTGTCTCCGTTCGAGGTCAAGGTCCGCGAAGAGAAGACCTGCCAGAACTGCCAGACCTACGACTGCATTCGAGGAAACGCTACGCAACGCGGCTGCGAGCTATACCTCTTTCAGCCGAAAAAAACAAGCAATCTCGATTGCACGTTCTGCCTCGATTGCGTTCATGCCTGTCCTCACGACAACGTTGGAATCCTCGCGGTCCCGCCCGCGGCAACGCTGGTCGCCGATCCTTATCGGTCGTCCCTCGGGCGCTTGTCGAAGCGGCTCGATGTCGCGGCGCTCGCGTTGCTTCTGGTTTTTGGAGCGTTTGCAAACGCGGCCGGCATGATCGCGCCCGTGGTTTCCTTCGAAAGCGCTGTTGCTGGCGCGCTTCCCCGCCCGCTAATCATCCTGCTCCTCGCTGCATTTGGGCTGCTGATTGTGCCCGCCGCGGTCGTTTTTTTATGCACCGTTGCCAGCCGGATGGCCGGGCGAACCGGCACGCCCTGGCGTAGACTCACAGCGAGCTTCGGACTCGCACTCGTGCCCATCGGTTTCGCCATGTGGGCCGCGCATTTTGCCTATCATCTCGCGGCGGGATGGTTGACAGCGATCCCCGTTCTGGAGCGTAGCTGGGCGGACCTGCTTCAGAGTTCGGCGCCTGTCGATTGGAGCCTCTCGTCCTACGCTCTAATTCCGTCCTGGCTAACGCCATTGCAGATCCTCTTTCTCGATGCCGGGCTGCTGTTGACGCTATACATCGCCTGGCGTATTTCGCAGCGCTACGCGAGGGGCATTGCTTCCAGGCTGCGCTTAGCCGGCCCGTGGGGGGCTCTTGCGTGCGCGCTTTACCTGGCGGGCATTTGGATTCTGTTCCAACCGATGCAGATGCGCGGCACAATGATGATGCATTGATGCCGTTACGCCGGGCGATTCCATCGCTTTCGTTATTGTGTGCGTTACTCTGCCCCGCGACGTTGCTCGCGGACGGCGGCACAGTCCAGTTTCGCCAGAAAACCGGCCCGTTTTGGGTATCTCTGTTCACGACGCCGGCGCCGCTGCGGCCGGGCCGCGTCGATCTTAGCGTTCTGCTGGAATCGGAAGCCACCCACCAGCCTCTCCTCGACGCTGCCGTTCATATTGTGATCCGGAAAGGCGCTCGCACGATAATCTTGGACGCAACCAGGGCCCAAGCCACGAACAAGCTGCTCTATGCATCCCAGGCGGATATCCCTTCGCCGGGGCGCTGGGATGTCAAAGTGGTTGTGGATCGGAATGGGCAACAAGCCGCCGCGGCCGGAACGCTGTTAGTCCTGGACCCGCTGCCGCCTATCCTGATTTATTGGCCTTATTTCGCCATTGTCCCGGCATTTATCCTCCTGTTTGCCATTCATCAATTTTTGCGGCATCGCGAAAATCAGCGACGGCGGAGAGTTTGAGGTGCACCGATACGGAGCACCTTCCCAGCGGGCGAGGCATGCCTCGGCCGCTTCGCTTCAATGATTTTCGTCGCCTTGGGTCGCGCATGCTGGAGAAATTTTTCGGCGTCTGGCATCATGAGGATCGTTCTATATTTTTGAAAATATTTCAATAGAGAACTTCTGCATGAAAATTGCACAGGATATTACGGTTGCCAGTCTCGAAGGCAAGGCGCGCCGCGTTTTCGATCTGTCGGCGGCCAAGATAGAAGCGCTGGAACGGAGATGGAACCCGGCAAGCGGATCGCCAGTTTACACCATCCGCGGTCAATACACCAGCCGGGGGTGGACCGAATGGACACAAGGTTTCCAGTTCGGCTCCGCAATTTTGCAGTTCGATGCCACGGACGATCGCAAGTTTCTCGATATCGGGCGTGAGCGCACCGTATCCGAGATGGCAAAACACGTTTCACATATCGGTGTGCATGATCACGGCTTCAATAACGTGAGCACATACGGCAACCTCTTGCGCCTTTGGAATGAAGGCAGATTGGACGCCGACGAGTGGGAACGCAATTTCTACGAAGTGGCGCTGAAGTCTTCCGCGGCGGTCCAGGCGGCCCGGTGGTCCAGGACGTCGGATGGCGGCGGCTACATTTATTCGTTCAATGGCCCGCAATCGCTCTTTGTCGACACCATTCGTTCGCTTCGCGTTCTAGCAATTGGCCACCATCTCGGCCACGCCCTTATGGGCGAGAACGACCGCCGCATTTCCCTGCTCGAGCGATTGATCCAGCACGCGCAGGCTACCGCGAATTACTCCGTTTATTACGGAAAGGGCCGCGACATCTACGACGTCCGCGGACGCGTCGCTCACGAGAGCATCTTCAACCCGAACGACGGCAACTTCCGATGCCCCAATACCCAGCAAGGCTATTCGCCCTTCACTACCTGGACGCGAGGCCTGGCTTGGGCAATGTGCGGCTTCGCGGAACAGCTCGAGTTTCTGCACACATTGGAGGATGGCGAGCTTGTTCCCTTCGGCGGACGTCCCCGCGTTGAAAGTCTGTTTCAACAGGCGGCCGAGGCAGCTTGCGATTTCTATATCGAGAACACCGCGCTCGACGGCGTGCCGTATTGGGATACCGGGGCGCCCGGCCTGCATCGCCTTGGCGAATGGAGAGAACGCGCTTCGCAGCCGTTCAACTTGTTTGAGCCCGTGGATAGCTCGGCGGCGGCCATTGCCGCGCAAGGATTGCTGCGGCTCGGCCGGTTCCTCAAAAACGATCGGTACTGGCGGGCCGGCTTAACGGTCTGCTCGACGCTCTTCGAAGATCCCTATCTGAGCGCCGATCCCGGCCAGGAAGGCCTGCTGCTTCACTCGGTCTATCACCGGCCGAACGGTTGGGATTTCATTCCCGAAGGCCACGCCATTCCGTGCGGCGAGGCCAGCATGTGGGGCGATTACCACGCGCGCGAACTGGCGCTGTATATCTTGCGAATTGGCGAGAACAAGCCTTATCTGACGTTTTGGAGTGAATAGATATGACGATTGCCGACCTTTCGAAAATAGACGGCCGCACCTACCCCGCCCGGCGGCGGACGCAAAATGTTGTAGGTGGCGCGAGCCCTATCCAAGCAGCAAATTTCTCGCTGGGGAATGTGACGCTCGAGCCCCATGGGGGTCAGGTTCCATGGCACAACCAGGAGCAGGAAGAAATCTATTTCATCATTGAGGGAACCGGCGAAATGTGCCTTGGCGAAGAACGCAAGACGTTATCGGGCGGGCAGGCCGTATACATTCCATCGCGAGTGTTTCATCAGTTGACGAATACGGGCGACACTCCGCTCCGCATGATTTACTGCTACGGACCGGCCGGCGACGTCGCGCACTGGCGCCAGGAACTCGATGGCACGCTGCCAAAGGCAGGTGTGGATGTTCCCCCTCTACCGGCAGGCGCACAGCCGCAATGCACTAAGACATTCGACAAATAAAAATGAGCATGAGCGAAAATACCATTCATCAAGTCGGCGTCATCATGAACGGCGTCACTGGGCGCATGGGGCTGAATCAGCACCTGCGCCGATCTCTTCTCGCAATCCGGCAACAAGGAGGCGTCGCCCTCGCTGACAATGAAACGATTCTGCCGAATCTGCTGCTGGTGGGAAGAAATCCAGTGAAGCTGGAAGCGATCTCGAAAGAGTGCGGAGGGCTTGCCTGGACGACCGATCTGGATGCCGCCCTTACGGATTCGGCCTACTCGATCTATTTCGATGCACAAACGACGGACCGCCGGGCCGCTGCCGTTAAGAAGGCGATCGCGGCCAAAAAACATATCTACTGTGAGAAGCCGATCGCAATGGATTTCAAAACGGCGCTTGAACTATACGAACTCGCGAAAAAGGCCGGAGTTAAAAATGGCGTCGTGCAGGATAAACTGTGGCTGCCCGGTTTGAGGAAACTGCAAACGCTGCGTGAGATCGGCTTTTTCGGCGAAATCTTTTCAGTTCGGGGCGAATTTGGCTATTGGGTCTTCGAAGGCAATCCTATTCCGGCGCAGCGCCCATCCTGGAACTATCGCAAAGAAGACGGCGGCGGCATGATCCTCGACATGCTCTGTCACTGGCGCTACGTCCTCGACAACCTTTTCGGCAACGTCGAATCGGTCTCGTGCCTGGGTGCAACTCACATCAAAAGCCGTTGGGATGAATCGGGCCGCGCGTATCCCTGCACAGCCGACGACTCCGCGTATGCCACGTTCAAACTGGCCGGCGATATCGTCGCGCATTTTAATTGCTCGTGGGCAACCCGTGTTCGCCGCGACGATTTGCTGACGCTGCATGTCGACGGCTCGAAGGGCTCGGCTGTCGCGGGTCTGCGCCATTGCTGGATTCAACCTTACGGCGCAACGCCACGCCCCGTCTGGAATCCGGATGTCGATAGTCCGTTGAATTATTTTGATCAATGGCAAAAAGCGCCCGAGCAGCAAAACTTCGACAACGCCTTCAAACAGCAGTGGGAATTATTTCTGCGCCACGTCGTTAAAAACGAGCCGTTCCGCTGGACGCTCCTCGAAGGAGCCAAAGGCGTCCAGCTTGCCGAAAAGGGCATCGAATCCTGGCGGAAGCGCTGCTGGGTAGATATTCCGGAAGTAAAAGCATAACCGTCGAACGGGCGTAACGACCGGTTCGCCTTGATCTCTTCGAGCTTCGCTTTCGGTCGCTGACGCTCCCGGCTCAGTTTCAAGATTTTCGCTGCCCCACGCAGTAGCCAAGCTCACCGTTCAGGCGAGAGTCCCCGCCAAACCTCTGACTTCCACACGGCCTCGCCATTGCGCAAAACCGCGTAGATTCCCTCCGGATAAACCTGTGGATTGTCGAACGTTGCCGGAGAATCCACAGTTTCCGGGTCGAACACCACTATGTCCGCGGCAAATCCTTCTTTGAGCACGCCACGTCTGTCAATATGGAATCGCTCGGCTGGTTTCATAGTGACTTTATGAACGGCCTCTTCGAGCGGCATCCATTTCTTTTCGCGGCAAACGGTCCCTAGTAATCGCGGAAATGTTCCGTATAAGCGCGGGTGCGGCCGCCCGTGAACATAAAAGCCGTCGCTGATGACCGAAGAGAGCGGATGGCAGAGCGACTGCCTGAGATTGTCCTCGCTTTGGTTGAAAGAAATGATGTTGACAGCGCCCTGCTCCTCGGCGATCAGGTCCATCAGGGCCTCAACAGGCTCGTTCGAACGCATCTCCGCGATTTGCTGAACGTTGCGCCCCACAACCGCTTCGTTTCGCGACGAGCCAACTGCAGAGATCACTACGTCTTCCCAGCGATGCGGTAGCCCGGCAATGGTTTCGCTGGCGATGCTTTTGCGCTGCGCGGTGTCCGCCAGGCGCGCCAGCAGGGCTTCCATACCGCCATCCAAGGTCCACTGCGGCAAAAGCTGTGTCGCCACCGTGCTCCCGGCGACATACGGATAGCAATCGAACTCGACGTCGATGCCTTCCGCTCGCGCCCGCTCAATCCGTTCGAGTGCGTGCTGCTGCCGGTCCCAATTCATCCGCCCGACCGTCTGAAAATGCGAAATTTGCAGCCGGCAGCCCGACTTTCTGGTGAGATCGAGTTGTTCCTCAATGGCTTCTTCAAGATGAAAACTGTATCCGCGAATGTGCGTGGCGTAAGTTTTGCCGTGCCGCGCAACCACACGGCAGCACCGCTCCAGTTCCTCGCTTGGAGCGCTGGATCCCGGCGCATACATCAAGCCGGTGGAGAAGCCCGCCGCTCCGCCCGTCAAGGCATCCTCCAGACAGCCCTCCATCGTGTCCTGTTCTCGCTCGGACAAGGCGCCTAACTTCGGTCCGGCAGCCGCAATCCGCAAACTGCCATGCCCCACGAGCGAGACAACACTGGCAAAACGAGTCCGGCGTTCTACCTCGCCGAGGTATTCCGCGGCACTGGTCCAGCCCCAGCCATCGTCACCGCGAAAGATGCCGTTCGCGAACTCGTGCAGCGCCTTCCGGTCCGCGCGGGCCGGATACGCGGAGAACCCACAGTTACCCACAACTTCCGTGGTCACGCCCTGGCGAATCTTCTCCGGGAGATTTTCCATCACCTGCAAATCGGAATGGCTATGACTATCGATGAAACCTGGACTGATCACAAGACCAGTGCAATCCACTACAGTTCCGGCCGTTTCCGCCGCGCCCATGGCCGCGATCCGGCCCGCCGCGATGAGGAGATCTCTGTTACGCCGCGGCGCGCCCGTTCCGTCGATGAGCGTTCCACCCTTCAACAGCAATGTCGCCGGCGCCATCGCCTATTGCACCTTGCCCCGTGCTTTCACTTGCCAGACTTTCTCGACCGTATTTCCTCGGACTCCGTAAATCTGGTCGTGCATATTGACCGT
>Ga0134125_10003182_pt1 | contig 19114 bp, 17 predicted proteins | sample KB31751_FD_96464 | JGI IMG/M metagenome (GOLD analysis project Ga0134125, IMG submission 96464) | Terrestrial soil microbial communities with excess Nitrogen fertilizer from Kellogg Biological Station, Michigan, USA - KB3-175-1 | ecosystem: Environmental > Terrestrial > Soil > Unclassified ... | reverse complement strand
CTCGGCGCGCACGCCGAGGTGGACGTACATGGTGGCGTCGCCGCCGTCGTCGAGGATCATGTTCGGGTAGCCGCCGCCGTGCCAGTCGAACAGCTTGGCGGTGTAGTCCCAGTAGTCCTTGAGCGTCTCGCCCTTGACGGCGAACACCGGAACGCCGGCGGCGGCGATCGCCGCGGCGGCGTGGTCCTGCGTCGAATAGATGTTGCACGAGACCCAGCGCACGTCGGCGCCGAGCGCGACGAGCGTCTCGATCAGCACCGCGGTCTGGATGGTCATGTGCAGCGAGCCGGCGACACGGGCGCCCTTCAAGGGCTTCTTCGGGCCGAATTCCTCGCGCGTCGCCATCAGGCCCGGCATCTCGGTCTCGGCGAGCGAGATCTCCTTGCGGCCGAAATCGGCGAGGCCGATGTCCTTGACGATGTACTCCTTGGCGACGGGCATGACGGTCCTTTGAACAGAGAAGGGGTGAGGGGTCGGGGTGCCTATAACAGCCCCGGCCGGAGGCCGCAATGCATATATAAGGATTTCTTTATATGGATTTCGAGGGCCACTTTATCCCTCCCCTGAAAGGGGAGGGTCCGGCGCGATAGCGCCCGGGGGTGGGGTCAGGCGGCAATCGGGGAGGGCGCCGCCACCCGGCTCGCTTGCGCTCGCCACCCTCCCCCGCAAGCGGGGGAGGGATAAGAGCGGCCTATTCCTCTTCCCCGAACCGGTTCGCCACGAGCCCGGCCAGCGCCTCCATGGCGGCGGCGGCGTCGTTACCGGAGCAGGCGATCTGGATCGAGGTGCCGGGGCCGGCGGCCAGCATCATCAGCCCCATGATCGACGTGCCGCCCACTGTCTCGTTGTGGCGCGTCACGGTGATTTGGGCGTCGAATTGTTCGGCCATTTGCACGAATTTCGCCGAGGCGCGGGCGTGCAGACCCTTCTTGTTGACGATCTCGACGTCGCGGACGATGGCCCCTTCCGGGGCGCCGGCGCCGTCGCTCATTTGCCGTTCAGGACCCGGCTGGCGATCGTGCAGTACTTGCGGCCGGCCTCTTGCGCTGCGGCGACGGCGGCCTCGAGCGGGCAGTTTTCCCGCACCTTGGCGAGCTTGATCAGCATCGGCAGGTTGATCCCGGCCAGCACCTCGACCTTGGGCTGGCTCATCACCGAGATGGCCAGGTTCGACGGCGTGCCGCCGAACATGTCGGTCAGGATGGCGACGCCGTTGCCGCTGTCGACGCGCTTGACCGCGTCGAGGATGCTCTTGCGGCACTGCTCGACGTCGTCGTCGGGACCGATGGTGATGGCTTCGATCTGCTTCTGCGGACCCACCACATGCTCCAGTGCCGAGCGAAACTCGGTGGCGAGCCGCCCGTGGGTCACAAGTACGAGGCCGATCATTCCGAACTCCCCGTGCGCGCGTTGTTGCGCCGCACGAAAGGCCGCACATTCAGGCTCATTCGAAGCCCCAATGCAAGGGCCGTCCTCGCTATATATGCGCTGTGTTGCGCTGCGGAAAGTCGGGGCCAAAGGGGGCTCGAAGGTCCGTTGATTTCGGCGAGGCCAGCTCTACGCCCGGTATGGTTAATTTTTCTTAACTTCGCGGGCGACCGGGGTAGCCCAGGTCCGGGGGCGAGGTCAATCGCCGGAAGCCGCGGTGTGGAGCATAGCTAGGAGGGCCGGCAAAGCGGGGTGAGAGGGGGCGATCGGCAGTCGCGGCAAAGTGATGCGGGCGACGGTTGTTTCCACGGCTTCCCGGGCCGGAAGGCGGTCAGCGTCGGCCGCGGCGAGATCGACCACAAGGCCGGCGACCGCCACCGCCTCATAGGGCAGACGGCGGATGCCGAGCCCGCGCACCTCCAGCAGCCCGGCGAGTTCCGGCGCCGGCCGCACCAGCAGGCGGCCGTGCCGCGCTTCGATGAAGGCGCGGTCGTCGGCGACCAGCCGGGCGAACGGGATATGCGCCGGCGCGGCCTCGATGAGATCCAACGCCAGCCGCGACTTTCCCGCGCCCGACGGCCCGCGGATCAGCACGGCCCGCGCGCCGACAAGCACGGCAGAGGTATGGATCGTAGAATTCACGAAACCCCGCTCATTCCCGCGAAAGCGGGAATCCAGCGCTGAGCCGCAACGGTCAGATGGCGATTTCTTCCCAGAGGTCTTTCCATTCTGGATTCCGGCCCTCGATGGCCTGCGGTTTCCAATGCCTGTTCCATTTCTTCATCTGCCGCTCGCGTGCAAATGCGGTCTCGCGTGACGGGTGCTCCTCGAACCAGACCACCGATTTGACGCCGTAAGTTTTCGTGAAGCCGTTGACTGCACCCTCCCGGTGCTCCCAAACGCGGCGCACCAGATCATCGGTCATGCCGATGGTGAGCGTGCCGTTTCGCCTGCTCGCGAGCATATAGACGTAGAACGCCATCACGAGCGCCTCGACAGCCCAGAATGACCGTCGGATTCTAACTTGAGTACATGCGGCTTGTCAGCGCTGGACCCCCGCTTTCGCGGGGGTGAGCGGAAGATAATTCACATCGCCGGCAGGCGGACGTGGAAGCGCGCGCCGAGCACCTTCGGCTCGTCGTCGCCGCGCGCTGGCGCGGTGCGGTTCTCGACCCAGATGCCGCCGCCATGCGCCTCGACGATCTGCTTGGAGATCGACAGGCCGAGTCCCGAATTCTGGCCGAAGCCCTGGTCCTCGGGCCGGTCGGTGTAGAAGCGCTCGAAGATCTTCTCCAATGCTTCCGGCCGCACGCCCGGGCCGTCATCGTCGACGAGGATCTCGATCTCGCCCTTCAATTTGCGGCCGGTGACGCGCACGTTGCCGCCCGGCGGCGAGAATGAGCGCGCGTTGTCGATCAAATTGCTCACCACCTGGCCGATGCGCGAGTCGTGACCGGGCACCTTGAACGCCGACGGCGGCCCGCCTTCGAATTTCAGCGTGACGTTGACGTCGCTGCGCACCTCGTTGGCGGCCTTCACCAGCGCGTCGAGCATCTGCGCGAGATCGACCGGGGCCGCTTCCTGCCGCTGCAATTCGGCGTCGAGCCGGCTGGCGTCGGAGATGTCGGAAATGAGCCGGTCGAGGCGGCGCACGTCGTGCTCGATGACCTCGAGCAGACGCTTGCGGTTGACGTCGGTCTTGGCCATCGGCAGCGTCTCGACCGCCGAGCGCAGAGAGGTCAGCGGATTGCGCAATTCGTGCGCGACGTCGGCGGCGAAGCTCTCGATCGCCTCGATGCGCGTGTAGAGCGCGCTGGTCATGTCGCGCAGCGCGCCGGAGAGATGCCCGATCTCGTCGCGGCGGCGCGTGAAATCGGGGATCTCGATGCGGTTGCGGATGCGCCGGCGCACGCGCTCGGCGCCGTCGGCGAGCCGCCGCACCGGGCCGGCGATGGTGCCTGCGAGCAGCATCGACAGCACCACCATGACGCCGGCAGCGACGAGGAAGACCTTGAAGATGGCGAGCCGCTCGGCCTCGACCATGTCGTCGATGTCGGCGCCCTGCGTCGACAGCATCAACACGCCGCGCACGGCGCGGAAACGCTGCACAGGCACTGCCACCGAGACGATGACCTCGCCGCGGTCGTTGACCCGCACCATGCTCGCGTGCAGGCCCTGCAACGCCTGGCCGACTTCCGGGTAGCCCTTGCCGTTCTCCGGCCCGAGTTCCTTGTAGAGCGGCAGGTCGCCGCGGCCGAACCAGCGGCGGAGCGCGATGAAGCCGCGCTCGATCAGGCCCGGCCGCTCGGCGTTCGGCGGCGGCAGGTCGAAGCGCAGCACGTCGCCGCGGCCGTAGAGGTTGCGGCTGTCGAGGATCAGCACGCCGTCCCGGTCGTAGATGCGCGCGCGTGTCTTGGTCGGCGAGATCAGGCGGCGCAGCACCGGCGCGACGCGCTCGGGATTGATCGGGAATTCGATGCCCGAGAGCGAATCCTCGCTCGGGCCGTAGCTCTCGCCGGCCTGCAATTCGAGCAGGCGCTCGGGATCGATGGTGATCGAGTCGGTGTTGTCGACGGTGGCCGAGGCGGCGATGGCGCCGGCGATGATCTCGCTCTGCACCAGGAGGCTCTGCACCCGCGCGTCGATCAGGCCGGCGCGGAATTGCGAGAGATACATCACGCCGGTGACCAGCGCGATGAGACCCGCGAGGTTCAGGAAAACGATGCGGCGGGTGAGCGAGGAGAAGCTTTGCGAGACGAAGAAGCCCCAGGCCGAGCGCACCGGGCGCCGCATCGCGGCGAAGCGGCGCGGCTTCTCGGTGGCCGGCGCGGTGCTTTCCGCGCGCTCGGCCTCGGCGTTCGGCGCCGCTGTGTCCGCGGTTCGATCGAGCACTCGTTCAATCCCGCCGAGGTTGTCGGGGTCAACTACCCCGAGGTTTTACCGCAAGCCGGGACGCCCCGTCAGCCGACGCCGAATTAAACTTGCTTCATCATTCCTTGAAGCGGTAGCCGACGCCGTACAGCGTCTCGATCATCTCGAAGTCGTCGTCGACCGCCTTGAACTTCTTGCGCAGCCGCTTGATGTGGCTGTCGATGGTGCGGTCGTCGACATAGACCTGGTCGTCATAGGCGGCGTCCATCAGCGCGTTGCGGCTCTTGACCACGCCGGGGCGCGTCGCCAGCGCCTGGAGAATCAGGAACTCGGTGACGGTGAGTGTCACCGGCTCGTTCTTCCAGGTGCAGGTGTGGCGCTCCGGGTCCATGCGCAGCAGGCCGCGCTCGAGTACCTTGGCGGAATCGACTTCCTTGACCGGCGTGCCGTCCTTCGGGCTCACGCGCCGCAGCACCGCCTTCACGCGCTCGACGAGGAGGCGTTGCGAGAACGGTTTGCGGATGAAATCGTCGGCGCCCATCTTCAGGCCGAACAGTTCGTCGATCTCCTCGTCCTTGGAGGTGAGGAAGATGACGGGGATGTCGGTCTTCTGACGCAGCCGCCGCAGCGTCTCCATGCCGTCCATGCGCGGCATCTTGATGTCGAGGATGGCAAGGTCCGGCGGCGACGTCTTGAAGCCGTCGAGGGCGGAGGCGCCGTCGGTATAGGTCATGATGCGGTAGCCCTCCGACTCGAGGGCCATCGATACGGACGTCAGGATGTTGCGGTCGTCGTCGACGAGGGCAATGGTCGGCAAATGAAGCCCCTTCCTGGCTATAGTCCCGTTCCGCTTTGACCGCCCAAGAGGGGCGCAAATGTGACCTCTTTGCAACAACTATGTGATTCAGTAGGGATTTCAAGGGCGGCCCGGCTTATGTTGTGCCCCTCCGCCCCGAGCGTTAACGGGCTGGAACCGCAGCGGAAAGCCGCCGCCAAGAGCACTCCATGAGCGCGCCGAAGAAGCCTCTGCCGGGAGCGATGCCGGGCCGGACACCGGAAGGCGCGCCGCAGCCGGCCGATTTCGCGCCCAAGGATGCCGCCCGCGCGCTGCTGCGGTCCGGCCGCAGCGCCACCCTGGCGACGCTCGACCGCAATACCGGGCATCCGTTCGCCTCGCTGGTCAACGTCGCCACCGACCGCGACGGCTCCCCCATCATCCTGGTGTCGAGACTCGCCACCCACACCGCCAATCTCGAGCAGGACGGCCGCACCTCGCTGCTCATCGCCGAGACCGGCAAGGGCGACGCGCTGGCGCATCCGCGGCTGACGGTGCTCGGCGCCTTCCGGCCGGTCGCGCGCGAGGAGGCCGACGAGCCGCGGCTGCGCGCGCGCTTCCTGCTGCGCCATCCGAAGTCCGAGCTCTACGCCGGCTTCCCCGATTTCGGCTTCTGGCGCTTGGACGTCGCCTCGGCGCATTTGAATGGCGGCTTCGCCCGCGCCGCCGATCTCGCAGCGGCGGACGTGCTCAGCGACTACGCCGACGCTTCGGAGCTCGCTGCAAGCGAGGACAGCGCCATCGCCCACATGAACGCCGATCATGCCGAGGCCTGCCGTCTCTACGCGACGAAGCTGTTGAAGGCGCCGGACGGCAACTGGCGCTGCGCCGGGATCGCGCCCGAAGGCATTGAATTGCAATCCGGCGGTGAGGCGGTGTGGCTGCCGTTTCCGCGGCGTGTCACGGCGGCGGCCGACTTGCGTGCGGTGCTCAAGGAATTCGCGGACAAGGCGCGCGCCGTCACGGCCTGAGGGCCGATCGCGCCCGCTCTTTTCCGGTCGCGCAAATGCCGGACACCTGCCGCGCCGGCTTCGGATGGTTACTGATGGCTGACATATCATGCGCGGCGTGATGCATCAGCCGGTTCATGACGCAGCGCAACCAAACCTCGCGCCTTGCGCATGGCATCCGGCCTTGGCTTTACGAATGTTCGTGACTATGGTCGCGCGCGTTGGAACGACCGGCTATACTTGCGTTTTATAGCCGATGGCGCCGCGCAACGCGGTCGCACGAGAGGGGATCCTGCCGCTCCGGCAGACGGCTTTAAGTTTCTGGGAGGTCAAGCGTGGACGAGACGGGCGTACGAAACGCGGCGTACGGCGCCGATAAATTCGGCTTCAAGAATCTGGCCGGCGTGAATTGGAATCTGACCGAGGCGCCGCTCTACGAGCACGCGATCCGCAACGGCGAGGCCTCGATCGTCGCCGGCGGCGCGCTGTCCGCCTTCACCGGCCACCACACCGGCCGCTCGCCCAAGGACAAGCACACCGTCGAGGACGATCTCACGCGCGACGTCCTGTGGTGGGACGGCAACCGCAAGATGTCGAAGACGCACTTCGACACGCTGCTCGCCGACTTCCGCAAGCACGTCGAAGGCAAGACGCTGTTCGCGCAGGACCTCTACGGCGGCGCCGACCACACCTATCGCATCAAGGTGCGCGTCTTCACCGAATACGCCTGGCACTCGCTGTTCATCCGCCAACTTCTCATTCGTCCCGAGCTCAAGGAGCTCGCCGGCTTCATTCCGGAATTGACCATCGTCGACTTGCCGTCATTCAAGCCGGTCGCCAGCCGCCACGGCGGCCGCGAAGGCTCCGACACGATGGTGGCGATCGACTTCACCAACAAGATCGTGCTGATCTGCGGCTCGTCTTACGCCGGCGAGATGAAGAAGTCGGTGTTCACCACGCTCAACTTCTATCTGCCGGCGAAGAACGTCGTGCCGATGCACTGCTCCGCCAATGTCAGCCATGACGGCGAGAGCGCGCTGTTCTTCGGCCTGTCCGGCACCGGCAAGACGACCTTGTCGGCCGATCCGAGCCGCATCCTGATCGGCGACGACGAGCACGGCTGGGGCCCGGACGGCATCTTCAATTTCGAGGGTGGCTGCTACGCCAAGACCATCAAGCTCAGCCAGGAAGCCGAGCCGATGATCTGGGACGCGACCAACCGCTTTGGCGCGGTGCTCGAGAACGTCGTCTACGATCCGGTCAGCCGCGTGCCCGACTATGACGACGGCTCGAAGACAGAGAACACGCGCTCGGCCTATCCGCTCGACTTCATCCCGAACGCCTCGCGCTCCGGCCGGGCCGGTCATCCGAAGAACATCGTCTTCCTGACCGCCGACGCGTTCGGCGTCATGCCGCCGATCGCCAAGCTGACCGCGACGCAGGCGATGTATCACTTCCTGTCCGGCTACACCGCGAAGGTCGCCGGCACCGAGAAGGGCCTCGTCGGCGTCGAGCCGGAGTTCTCGACCTGCTTCGGCGCGCCGTTCCTGCCGCGGCATCCGTCGGTCTATGCCGACCTGCTCAAGGACTACATCAACAGGTACCAGGCCGACGTCTGGCTGGTGAATTCGGGCTGGACCGGCGGCAAGTACGGCGAGGGCCGGCGCATGCCGATCAAGGCGACGCGCACGCTGGTCACCGCCGCGCTCGACGGCTCGCTCAAGAGCGCCGACTTCCGCACCGACCCGTATTTCGGCTTCGCCGTGCCGACCTCGGTGCCGGGCGTCGAGCCGCATCTGCTGAACCCGATCAAGACCTGGAAGGACAAGGCCGAGTTCGACAAGACCGCGCGGGCTCTCGTCGGCATGTTCCAGAAGAACTTCGCCAAGTTCGAGAGCCACGTCACGGCGGACATCAAGGCGGCGGCGCCGGAAGTGCGCATCGCGGCGGAGTGAGCGTCGTCCCGGGCGAGGCGCGAGCCGAGGCCCGGGACCCATACTCCGCAGTCTATCGAGAGGGCGGGGGTTATGGGTCCCCGCCTTCGCGGGGACGACAGTGTGAATCAAAAGGCGGCCCTACGCGGCCGCCTTTTTTTGTCGACCTAGGTCTCGGCCGTGCCCGGGTGCAGCCCCGCGCGCTGCGGCAACAGCGCGACGCACAGCACGATGAACACGGCGATGGCGAGCGAGGCGAGCGGGCGGCTGAGCGCGAGCCCGCCGTGGCTGACCGGCTTGTCGAGGAAGTCGCCGACCGTGGCGCCGAGCGGCCGCGTCAGGATGAACGCCGCCCAGAACAGGAACACGCGCGACACGCCCGTCGAGTAATAGAGGATCGCCACGACCGCCAGCGCCGCCGTGAAGACGAGCGCGCCGCCTTCGTAGCCAAGCCCGCCGGTGTCGGCGATCCAGTCGCCGAGCGCGGTGCCGAGCGTCTGCGAGAAGGTGATGGCCGCCCAATAGAATGCCTCGACGCGCGGCATGCTCACCGTGTTCACCGACACCGTGCCCTCGGACCAATACCAGGCGCCGAGCGTCAGCATGAGCAGCGCAAACAACAGGCTCGCGCCGCCGGTGTAGCCGATGCCGAGCGAACGGTCGGCGAAATCGGCCATCGTGGTGCCGAACGTGGTCGAGGCGACGATCGTCGCCCAATAGAGGAACGGGTGGAACTTCCGCGCCAGGATCTGCGCGATCACCAGCGCGATCAGCACGGCGAGGAACAGCACCGTGCCGGCGAGATAGCCCCAGTTGAAGGTCATCGTGATCGAATCGCCGCCGGTCTCGCCGAGCGTGGTGGCGGCGATCTTGATGATCCAGAAGATGAGCGTGACTTCAGGCACCTTGCTGAAGGTGCGCTGGGGGGCTGCGGCATGCATGAGGGTCGGCTTCTCGCAGTCGTGGTCGCCGCCCCCGGCTTCCCGATCGTCGAACGAGAACGCGTAGCGCGCGATCCCGATCCAATTGTGTCGGCTGGTTCCTTACTGATGCGCCTTCAGCACCGCCGCCATGTCGGCGATCGCCTCGTAGGCCTTCGGCAAGAGCTTGGCGCGCGAGGCGAAGCCGTGCATCTGGCCGCGATAACGGCGCACGGTGGTGGCGACGCCCTCGGCGGCGAGCCGCGCGGCGTAAGTCTCGCCCTCGGCGCAAAGCGGATCGAAGCCTGCGAGGATGACGAGCGCCGGCGGCAGGCCTTTCAGGCTCTTCGCGAACAGCGGCGATGCGCGCCAGTCCTTGCGTTGCGCCAAGTCGGGCGCATAGGCGTCGATGTAGTACTGCATGCCCGCATTGGTCAGCGCCACGCCCTGCGCGAAACGCGCGTCATAGGGCGCCGTGAGATCGACGATCGGATAGGTCAGGAGCTGCGACTTGAGCCGGATCGCGCCCTCGTCGCGCAGCGCGATCGCCACCGCCGCGGCGAGATTGCCGCCGGCGCTGTCGCCGCCGGCCGAGATGCGCGCCGGGTCGATGCGCAGCGCCGCCGCGTTGGCGGCGATCCATGTCACGGCGGCGAGCGAATCCTCATAGGCCGCGGGAAAGCGATGCTCCGGCGCCAGGCGATAATCGACGCTGATCACCGCGCAGTCGGCCGCGTTGGCGAGCATGCGGCAGGTCCAGTCGTGGCTGTCGAGGTCGCCGACCACCCAGCCGCCGCCGTGATAGTAGACGAGCACCGGCAGCCTCTCGCCCGCAAGCGTGCCCGAGCCGCGATAGGCGCGCAGCGGGATCGGCCCACGCGGGCCGGTCGCGGTATATTCGCGGACCTCGGCGACATGCGGCAGATCGGGCTGGCTGAGGAAGCGCATGCGGCGCGAGGCCTCGCGTGCGCGCTCCGGCGCCGGCGGGTTCGCGGGCGGCGGCGGCTGCAACGCCATATAGGCGATCGAGTCGCCGTCCATCTGCGCGGGCAGGGCGAGATCGTCGGGGTCACGTCGCATCGATGAGCGGTCGTCCTGTCCAGGTCCGGGAAGGGGAGTCTACCCCAGGCGGACGCGCGGACAAAAAGGGCGGCCGCATGGGCCGCCCTCTGTCTCGTCATGTGTCCGGGATCAGTCGTTGGCGGTGGCGAGCTCGCGGCCCATGCGGTTGAACTGGGCCTTCTGCTCGTTCGACAGCGAGGCGTAGAAGCCGTCGAGCGCCGGCTTGACCGTATTGGCGGCCTCGATCATCGCTTTCAGCCGCGTCTCCATGGCGTCGAGGCGGCCCGGCGGCGTCAGCGGCGTCTGGTCGGGGCAGGCCGCCTGCAGGATGCCGACCGCCTTGTCGGTTGCGTCCTGGAGCTTGTCGAGGTCGTCCGCCTGCGCGGCGGTCGGCTTGACCGCGTCCTCGATCTTCTCGATCGGCAGGTTGGCGAGCCCGGGCTTGGGCTGCTTGCAGCTCTGCGCCGTGTCGGCGGAAGCCTTCGCGGTCGTCTCCGCCTTCGGTTTCGGGCCGATTTTGTTGAAGCGCTCCTTCTGCTCGTCGCTCAGCGAATTGTAGAACCTGTCGAGCGCGGGCTTGACGGTGTCGACCGCTTCGAGCGTCGCCTGCAACCGGCCCGTCATGGCCGCGAGGCGGCCCGGCGGCGTCAGCGGGAAGGCGTTCTCGGCCGGGCAGGAGGCCTTGAACACGTCGGCGGCCTTGGCGGCGTCGCGGCGCATGCCGGCGAGCAGGTCCTTCTGCTCGGCGTTGAGCCCGACCTTCTTCTCGATCTCGGCGATCGGCCAGGCGGTGACGCCGCTGCCCGGCTGCATGCACAATTGCTGCACCGAGGCGTAGCGCACCGGCGCCGGCGCCGAAGAGGCCGGCGACGAGCCCGTCACCTCCGGCGCGTAGGCGTATTCGGCCGGCGGGCCTTCCTCGCCCCAGAACAGGCCGTCGACGAAGTCGTCATAGGCATAGGCCCAGTAGCCGTCGTCATAGCCGTCCGGCCAGAACGTGTAGTCGAACACGTCGGTGTAGGCATAGGGCCAGAACACCGGGCCGTACCAGACGATGAACGGCGCGCGCGCGCGATGGCGCCACGCTTCGCGCGCCGACCAGCGGTCATGGCGCGCCTGGCGCTGCACGGCCGTCGTGGCCGCCGGCTGCTGCGCGAAGCTGGCGGCGAAGCGGCCGTTCCGCGCATCCTGCGCCGCGACGCGCTGCCGCCCGTTGCGGCGGCCCTGGCGTTGCGAATTCTGCTGCACGGCCTGTTGCGCATTGCGCTGGACCTGCGCGCTGGGCTGCGCCTGCACGGCCGGTGTGGCCGTCTGCTGGCGCTTCAGCACGCGCTCTTCGCGCGCATGCTTGATCTCCTCGCGCCGCGCGGCGCGCTGTGACGGCGGCAGGCGGCGGACCGAGCGGTCCTCCTGGCGGCGCAGCGTGCGTTCCTGGCGGCGCGCGGCACGGGTGAGGGTGCGCGCCGGAGCGGCGGTCTTTGCCGCAGCGGCCGCCGTCGGCGCCGCCTTCTGCGGCGCGGCGGCCTGGGCGGGCGCGCCCTTTTGCGGCGCCGCCTTTGGCGCCTCGGTCACCTTCGGCGCATGGCGCTCCTGGCGCTGCACGCGCCGCTCCTCGCGGCGGATGATGCGCGCGTTCGACGGCGCATGCCGCGGCTCGGGCCGCGCGGCCTGACGCGGCGCAACGCGCGGCGTGGCGCGGGCGGCGGGGTGAGGCGCGGGGCGCGGCGCGGCGCGCACCACCGGATGCGGCGCGGCATGCGGCGCAACGTGCGGCGCCGCGCGCACGACGGGATGCGGAGCCGGGGCCGGACGCGCCGCGGGTGCCGGATGCGGCGCGGGCCGTGCGGCGGGCGCGGCATGCGGCGCGGGCTTGGCCGCCGGCGCGTGCTTCTTGGCCTCTTCGGGTTTCGGTTGCGCCAGAACGGCGGCGGGAACCGCGGCGCTCAGTAACAGCGCCAGGATCATTCCATTTAATCGTGCCATGAATACCTCCACGCAGGCTCGGCCGTCGCCGGGCGGCCGTTACTTGATGAACGGCGGCGCCTCGGCCGATCCGGCGGTGCGCTCCGGGAAACGTGAACGGACATGAACGTCCTTTCACATTCGGAGTTCCACCGCATCGCGCCGCAGCGCGCGTTTGCTGCATGTGCAAAATGAAAAACGCCGGCGAGCGATGCGCGCCGGCGCCTCAGATTTGGAAATTGTGCCGGGGATCTAGCGCTGCGTGCGATGCTGCGGCGGCGCGCGCCTGACCGGCGCCGGCTTGACCGCCGGCTTGTGCTCCTCGCTCGCGTTGCTGGCGACGCCGCCTTCGAGCTTGTGCAGCAGCTCGGCATCCGGATACGAATCCGCCGGCAGACCGAATTTCAATTGCGCCTTCTTCACCGCGGTGCGCGTGCCGTTGCCGACCTTGCCGTCCGGCTCGCCGACATCGTAGCCCTGCTTGTTCAGGAGGCGCTGCATTTCCGTCACCTGCTCGGTGGTGAGCGGCACGACCTGCCTGGCGCCCTCGTGGTCGACCTGCGGCGCGCCGTTCAGCCGCGTGGCGAAATAGGCGACCGTGGTCGTGTAGACGTAGGACGAATTCCAGCCGAGGAAGGCCTGGAAGTTCGGATAGGCGAGGAAGGCCGGGCCGTGGCGGCCCATCGGCAGGATCAGCGAGGCCTCCATCGTGCCGGCCGGCAGTTGCCCGTAAGCGGGCTTCACGCCCCACTTCACCCACTGCGACACCGGGTGCTTGATGTTGAGGTCGGCCTCCTGCCACGGCAGGGTCTGCGGCACGCGCACCTCCTGGATCCATGGCTCGCCGCGTCGCCAGCCGAGATGCTCGAGGAAGTTGCCGGCCGAAGCGAGCGTGTCCGGCACGCTCTTGATGAGGTCGCGACGTCCGTCGCCGTCGCCATCGACGCCGTATTTCAAATAGTCCGAGGCGGTGATCTGGATGCCGCCGAATTCGCCGGCCCAGGCGCCGATCATGTCGGGAAGCTTCTGGTCGCCGCGTTCGATCAGCCGCAGCGCGTCCATGAGCTGCGGGCGGAAATAGTCGCCGCGGCGGCAGTCATAGGCGAGCGTGGTCAGCGCGGGAATGATCTTGAACTTGCCGAAGTCGGCGCCGAAGTCGCTCTCGAGGCCCCAGAACGCGGTGATGACCGGAGCGGGCACGCCGTATTTCTGCTCGATCTGCTTAAACAGCGCGGCGTGCTCGTGCATCTTCCGCTGGCCGTTGGGGATGCGCGCGCCGCCGACCATGCGGTCGGAGAACTGGATGAAGGTCTGGTTGAAGACGGCCTGGCCGCTGTCGCGCTTGATGATGTTCGGATCGAAATAGAGTTCGGGCGAAGCCTCCTCGATAACCTTGGCCGAGATGCCGGCCGCCCGCGCGTCCTTCTTGAACTGCGCCACCCAGGCTTCGAAATTGCCGGTGTTGCGGCAGCGCGCGGCCACGGACGGGGAGGCCCACAGGGCCGCCAGCATCGCCACAGCGAGGGTCGAGGTGATTTTGCGCATCGGGTCCGCCTGTTCGGGGATTTGACCGGCGAATCTGCCGCAGCCACCGGCCGGGTCAAGTTTGATCGGGGGAAAGCGTTAAGGCCGGGGCGGCCGGAAGGGCCGGAAATCGTGTTGTTATTGCGTTCGCCGGCGCTGCTTGACGGCGGCGGCCCGCCGTATGACACAAAGCCGCATGCAGGTTCTGGTGATTGGCGCCGGCGTCGTCGGCCTGGCGGTCGCGCGTGCGCTGGCGCTCAGGGGGCACGATGTCGTCATCGCCGAGAAGGCGGGCGCCATCGGCACCGGAACGTCCTCGCGCAACAGCGAGGTCATCCACGGCGGCATGTACTACCCGACCGGGACGTTGCGTGCGCGTCACAGCGTTGCCGGCCGGCGCATGCTGTACGCCTATTGCGAGAGCCACGGCGTGCCGCACCGCAGGCTGGGCAAGCTGGTGGTGGCGGCCGACGGCGCGGAAACCGTGAAGATTCAACAGATTGCCAGGCAGGGCGAGGTCAACGGCGTCGAGGACCTGGTGCTGATCGACGGCAAGGCGGCGCGCGCGCTCGAGCCGGCGGTCGTCTGCGCGGCGGCGCTGCATTCGCCGCACACGGGCATCATCGACACCCATACCTATATGCTCGCCCTCCGCGGCGACCTTGAGGATCGCGGCGGCATGATCGCCTTCAACACGCCGGTCGCGGGCGTCGACCGGCGCAACGGCCAATGGGTCGCGCGCTTCGGCGGCGTAGAGGCGGGCGAGGCGGCGTTCGACGCGGTGGTCAACGCCGCCGGCCTCGGCGCGCAGCAGATCGCCCGCGCCATGCCCGATTATCCGGTCGCGCGCGTGCCGCGCCTCGTCCTCGCCAAGGGCAATTACTTCTCCTACACGGGCCGGCCGGCGTTCAGCCGCCTCGTCTATCCGACGCCGATGCCGGGCGGCCTCGGCGTCCACGTCACGCTCGACATGGCCGGGCGCATGCGTTTCGGCCCGGACGTGGAGTGGATCGACGAGGAGAATTACGCGGTGAACCCGGGGCGTGCCGACATCTTCTACGCCCGCATCCGCACTTACTGGCCCGCGCTGCCTGACAATTCATTGATGCCGGATTATGCCGGCATCAGGCCGAAGCTGTCCGGCAAGGGCGAGCCGCAGGGCGATTTCCTGATCGACACGCCGGCAGCGCACGGCCTGCCGGGCCTTGTGCAAATGTTCGGCATCGAATCGCCGGGGCTGACCAGTTCCTTGTCTCTGGGGGAGGCGGTAGCGGACGCGCTCGCGGCCTAGCGGCCCTTTTCGAGTTGCGCGTTCTGCCGGTCCCTGGGGGCGGCGACCGAGCCCGTGACGTCGTTGCGCGGCACGCCGTAGTCCTCGCGCACGCGCAACTGTGACAGCGCCGCGCGCTCGCTCTTCGGCAGGCTGGCATTGGCGACCGGTGTGAGCTCGGCCTGCTTGTTGCGGCCACCCTCGACGACCGTCATCCCGCCCTTGGTCGCCACCACGTCGCCCGGCCGCAGCGTCGGATCGTTCGCGACATCGACAGGAGCGAGGCCGAAGGCGGTGCGGCCGTTGCAGGTGCAGCCGGTAACGAGCTGCTTGCGATAGCGGTAGGCGTTCGGCAGGTCGGCGTAGCGGCTGCCGTCGCTCGTCGTCGCGTAATCGATGTTGCTGCCGGAATAGACGCGCGTGTCGCTCGCCGGGCAGAACGAATGGCAGGCGTCGGCCGCGCTCATCTTGCCGCGCGCCTCAACCGGGAAGAAGTGGCCGTCGCAGGTGCGCACGCAGAAGCCGTGTGCCGGGCCGTTGTCGCGGCTGACGACGCGCTCGTCGCGGCGATCGTCCCCGCTGAGCGCGCGGGCGAGGCTGGTGAAGGGATCGGCGAAGGCGTCGGCGTGACGCGGCGGCTCGGCGCGGTGTGGATGCGAGAAGGCATGGCGCAGGCCGCCGAACAGCTCATCGAAGAAGCCGGCCGACGCGGGCGTGGGCGAAAGCACCGCCGCGGCGATCACGCCGAGGCACGCCACCAACGCCATCTTGCCACGAGCGGCCGCCATCGTCGCACCCTGCCTCCCGGCCCGCTGCAATGCGGGACCGGACATTCAACGTGCGGGGCGGGCGGAAGGTTCGCCCGGCGAAGCGCCCGGCCACGCGAACGTGAGCAAAGCGCGGGATGGGTAAAGGCGGGGTTAGCGGGGCGTCCGGCGGCCGCCCGCCTTGTCATTTCGGGGGGTGTCGGGCAGCATTCCGCGCGTTGTCCGCACAGGAAATGCCGCTGACGGGGGATCGTTGCGGCCGGGGGAGGAAGCGTTGGAAGCGTCGCCTGCGATCGAGCTTGCGAAACATACATTGATGTCGGGGGGCATCATTCTGGCGGTCGGCACGCTGACCGGCTTCTTCGCCCAGAAGATCAAGATCCCCGATGTCGCTCTGTTCCTCATCGTCGGCATGCTGATCGGGCCGGACGTCATCGGTCTCGTCAGCATCAAGGCGGATTCGGCACTCAACCAGATTATCCTGCTGTTCGGCGCGAGCTACATCCTGTTCGACGGCGGCGCCTCGCTGCGCCTCGACGTGCTCAAGAAGGTGTGGATCACCATCGTCGTCATCGCGACGATCGGCGTGCTGATCACCGCCGCCATCACCGGGCTGGCCGCCCATTATGTGTTCGGCATGCCGATGATCGCCGCGCTGCTGCTCGGCGCCGCGCTCGCCTCGACCGACCCGGCGACTCTGGTGCCGATCTTCCGCCAAGTGAAGATTCGCGACCGCGTCGCGCAGACGGTGATGAGCGAATCCGCGTTCAACGACGCGATGGGCGCCATCGTCACCTTCGGCGTGTTGTCGGTGGCGATGGGGACGGGCGGCTTCTCGCTCGCCGGATCGGTCATCGACCTGTTGAAGCAGTCGGTGATCGGCATCGCCGCCGGCGCCGTGCTCGGGCTTCTCGCCGCGCTGCTGATCGCGCACGAGCGCTGGGCCTTCCTGAAGGAATACGCGCCGGTCGTGACTTTGGTCGCGGTGATCGGCGCCTATTTCGCCGCCGACGGTTTGCAGGCGAGCGGCTTCATGGCCGTGTTCGTGTTCGGCATCGTCATCGGCAACAAGGATACGTTCGGGTTCAAGATGAGCGGGGCCGAGCAGCAGAAGCTCGACGAATACGTGGGCACAACCGCCTTCATCATGCGCCTGTTCATCTTCATGCTGCTCGGCGCGCAGGTCGACTTCCATTTGATGGCGCAATACTGGTTGGGCGGCGTCATCGTCGTGCTGATCTTCATGTTGGTGGCGCGGCCGGTGACGGTGTTCGCCTGCGCGCTGCCCGACCGGCGCGCGAAGTGGAGCTTCAACGAGATGCTGTTCATGTGCTGGACGCGCGAGACGGGTGTCATCCCGGCGGCGCTCGCCGGACTCCTGCTCGGCATGAAGGCGCCGGGCGCGCAGATCATCGCCTCGGTGACGTTCATCGCCATCCTAATGACGATCCTGATCCAGGCGCCGACGACCAAATGGCTGGGCGAGCGGCTCGGGCTGATGCACGAGCGCTGAGGCCCAGGCGAACAGGGGAGGGCAACGCAATGGCTACCCGCTTTCTCAACCCAAAGACGATGGCGCCGCCGCCGGGCTATACCTACGTGGTCGAGACCACGGGCCCCGGCCGCACCGTCTACATCGCCGGCCAGCTCGGCCTCGATCTCGAGAACCGGCTGGTGGGCGGGCCCGGCGATTTCCGCGCGCAGTGCGAACGCGCCTTCGAGAACCTCGGGCATGCACTGGCTTCGGTTGGCGCGACTTTTGCCGACGTCGTGAAGATCAACAACTACCTCGTCGACATGAGCCACATCGGCATCTTCCGCGCGGTGCGCGACGCCAAGCTGAACATGAAGGCGCCGCCGGCCTCGACCACGGTGGCGATTTCGCAGCTTGCGCGGCCCGGCGCGCTGTTCGAGATCGAGGCGATCGCGGTGCTGCCGCCCGCCAAGACGCGCGCCAAAGCGGCACGCGGCCGCACGGCAAAGAAGAAGTCGCGCCGCCGCTGACCGCGCACGGACCCCGCCGCGCGCGGGCGCCATGCCGAAATGATCTGGCCGTAACGGCCGCGCGGGTCTATGAGGACTCGCCTTCCTCTCCCGTTTCCGGAACCACCATGCGCATTACCGCCATCGCCGACATCGTCGTGCCGATCTCCTCGGCCATCGCCAACGCCTATATCGACTTCTCGCAGATGACGGCGAGCGTGGTCGCGATCTTCACCGACGCGGTGCGTGACGGTAGACCGGTGGTCGGTTTCGGCTTCAACTCCAACGGCCGTTACGCTCCGCAGGGTCTCTTGCGCGAGCGCTTCATCCCGCGGCTGAAGAGCGCCAAGCCGGACGACATCGTCGACCAACGCGGCATCCTCGATCCGGTGAAGTGCTGGGCGGCGATGATGAAGAACGAGAAGCCCGGCGGCCACGGCGAGCGCTCGGTCGCCGTCGGCGTGCTCGACATGGCACTGTGGGATGCGGTGGCGAAGGCGGAAGGCGTGCCGCTGTGGCGCCTGCTCGCCGACCGCTACAACGACGGCAAGGCCGACAAGACGGCGTGGGTCTACGCCGCCGGCGGCTACTATTATCCGGAGAAGGACATCCAAGGCCTGCAGGACGAGATGAAGCATTATCTCGACCTCGGCTATTCGACGGTGAAAATGAAGATCGGCGGCGTGCCGCTGAAGGATGATCTCAAGCGCATCGAGGCGGCGCTGAAGGTGGTCGGCGGCAAGGGCGAAAATCTCTGCGTCGACGTCAACGGCCGCTACGACCTCGACGAGGCGCTCGCCTGCGGCGACGCCATCGCGCAGTATGAATTGCGCTGGTATGAGGAGCCGCTCGACCCGCTCGACTTTCTGCTGCACGCGGCGCTGGCGACGCGCTACCGCGGGCCGCTCGCCACCGGCGAGAATCTGTTCTCGATGCAGGACGCGCGCAACCTGATCCGCCACGGCGGGCTGCGCGCCGACCGCGACTGGCTGCAATTCGATCCGGCGCTGTCCTACGGCCTCGTCGAATACATGCGCACGCTCGATATGCTGCGCATGCACGGCTGGTCGTCGCGCCGTTGCGTGCCGCATGGCGGGCACCAGTTCGCGCTCAACATCGCGGTCGGCCTCGGCCTCGGCGGCAACGAGTCGTATCCTCAGGTGTTCGCGCCGTTCGGCGGTTTCGCCGACAATTGCAAGGTCGTCGACAGCCGCGTGCCGATGCCGGATGTGCCGGGCATCGGCTTCGAGGCGAAGAATGAGCTTTATAAGGTGATGAAGGGGATGCTGCAGTAGCGATCAGAGTTCTTCAGGTGCAATTGTAAATGGCCGAAACTAGGCGCGAACCGGCGCCAACCACTTTGGCAAGCACGCGGAGTTGCTCACGGCAGACCGAACTCTCGGTCGGGTTGGGGTAGTTAAGCTCATGATCAATTTCGCCCCATATCTCTTCAAATAGCGTTCTTATCTGAATTTCGCATGATAGGAAAGCGCACAAACCTATCCGGAAATTGAGCGCGCTTCTCCTCAGACAAGAGATGGAACACAGTATCGAATTGTTTTTTCCAAATAGACAAAGAATTTCCGATGTTCCGAATTCCATAAAGCG